>LAHS01000171.1_pt1 | contig 43950 bp, 60 predicted proteins | sample 329651 | NCBI WGS metagenome assembly LAHS01 (sample SAMN03275699, study PRJNA271635) | activated sludge metagenome | isolation source: sample C-1 Sludge from hydrolytic chamber (first chamber) of Anaerobic...
ACACTATTGTTTATCTATACCAAATCTAACTAATTGTTTCCGAACTTTCCTAATCTTTTTATTGTAAATAAGGTGCTTTAGGTGTTATCATTTAACCGAAAAGAATAGGCGTTTGCTTATCTTTTAATATGCTAAGGAGAAATTAATATGGGAAGAGCTTATGAAGTTAGAAAAGCCTCAATCGCTGCAACAGGCAAAATGAAGTCTGCCCTCTACATGAAGGCATCAAAGGAAATCTACGTCGCCGCTAAAGGTGGCTCGTCTGATCCTAGAGAGAATTTGGCCTTACGTGCCGCTATTGATAAATATAAGGGACAGTCTATTCCTAAAGATGTTATTCAAAGAGCTATCGAAAAAGCTCAGGGTGCTGGTGATGCTGAATATGTCGGCGCTACCTACGAGGGCTTTGGACCTGGAAACTCCATGTTCATCGTCGAGACCCTTTCTGATAATCCTAAAAGAGCCTTCTCTGAAGTCCGTGCTGTCTTCAGCCATAAAGGCGGAAAGCTCGGAAACGCTGGCGCTGTCAGCTACAACTTCAAGAGAATGGCAGAGATCGACTTCAATGGAACTGATGTCGACGCTATGACCGATGCTCTTATTATGGGAGATGTCGATGTAAAGGAAATCAAGTCACCTGAAGAAGGCGTCATTTCTGTAGTCGTCACTCCTGATGATTTCCACAAGGCTGAACAAGTCCTTCACGATAACGGAATCGCTGATTTCCTCACTGATGAAATCACCCTTATCCCTGATCAGACTTTAGAGCTTTCTGGAGAGGAAGCTGAGAAGTACAAGAACTTCTTAGATGCCCTCAACGAAATCGAAGATGTCCAGAACGTCTACACTAACGTCACTAACATCTAGTCTCTAACAGTTCGCATAATTAAGATCGGCTTCGTCCGATCTTTTTTGTTTTAAAAATCCATCTGTTGTAGACTATAAAAATGAAAAGAGAGGGGAAGAATATGGATAAGGTTGTGGCGTTTGATTTTGATGGGACATTAGGTAATTCTGACTCTTTGCTTTTCAAGTGCTTTATAGGATCTCTTAAGAAATTTGGAATAGACATTACTCCTGAAGAAATAGTAAAGCATTACGGTCCGTGTGAAGAAGGCATGTTCAAGAACTTCTTAGGTGATGATTGGCAAGCTGGCTTTGATGAATACTTAGTCTTATATAAGAAGTACCACGATGAATGCATGGAGCCTTTTGACCCTAAGCTCAGGGATGTACTGATGACTTTAAAGAAGATACCAGATGTCCATGTAGTTCTTCTTACCGGGAGATCACTAGAGACCACTAAAATATCAATAAGGAAGTTCAAGCTTAACGGCGTCTTTGAAAAGTACTATACAGGTTCTCCTAAGGGAGTAAATAAGCCTATATCATTAAGAAAACTCATCAAGGATTATAAAGTCGACCCTTCTCATGTTATTTATGTTGGTGATTCTCATCGAGACATCTATTCTTGTAGGGAAGTTAACGTAAAACTAATATCTGTTAATTACTACCATACTTGCCCTAAGGAAATACTTGAAAAAGAGAACCCTGGGAATGTGGTTTATTCACCTTCAGAGCTTAAAGAAAAGCTCATATCTGAAATAGATAGTATCAAATAAGATTAAATATACGAAAATTAGGCTTTCAGAGCCTTATAATCTATTGACTTAGTTTGTTATTACTTGTATCATTAAAGACGGCTAAATTGCAAACTTGACCCCGGTAAGGTTAAACAATTTGCTTGATTGAAAGGAAAACAATTTAAAATGCAACGTCAGACTACGTTAGCTAAGAAAGCTGAAATTCAGCACAAATGGTTTATTATCGACGCGGCAAATAAGCCTCTCGGTCGTTTAGCCTCCGAGGTTGCCGTCATCTTGATGGGTAAAGATAAACCCACCTACACTCCTACAGTTGATTGTGGCGATTATGTCATTGTTATCAATGCTGCCAAGGTCACTCTGTCTGGAAACAACAAGCTCAAGGAAAAGTGCTACTACAACGATTCTCAGTACACTGGTGGATTAAGAACCAGAACTGCTGGAGAAATGATGCAGAAGTATCCTGTGGAGTTAGTTGAGAGAGTCGTTAGAGGCATGCTTCCCAAGAGCAAATTAGGCCGTGCCATGGGAAAGAAGTTGTTCGTTTATGCCGATGAGAAACATGAACAACAGGCTCAACAGCCGGTCGTCAGAGAGCTTAAGCATTTAAAAGGAGATAAGTAAAAATGGCTGCTAAGAAAGAATCCGCTCCTGTCTATTACGGAACAGGAAGACGTAAGACTTCTATCGCCAGAGTTTACATTACTCCTGGCACTGGGAAAATTATCGTCAATGGCAAAGAAGCCAAAGAGTATTTCCCTTATGATACGAATCTCTTGATTGTCAATCAACCGTTCGTAACTACAAATAACGTTGGTAAGTTCGATGTCAAAGCCTTCGTCACTGGTGGTGGTCTTAATGGCCAGACTGGTGCTGTAAGATTAGGCATCACCCGTGCGTTGCTCAAAGTCACTTCTGAATATCGTCCTAGTCTTAAGACCGCCGGTTACATTACCGTCGATGCAAGACGTAAGGAAAGAAAGAAGTACGGACTTAAAGCTGCTAGACGCGCTCCTCAGTTCTCTAAGCGTTAATCGTTTAGGTACAATAAGGAAACTAAGCTGGACCTTCGGGTCTGGCTTTTTTGTTAAAGAAAAAGCCCGCTTATGAGGCGGGCAAGTAGACTTAAGTTTATAGGCAGTTCTTGATCTTCTCAGCGATGGGCTTTAACTCCTCATCGGAGAGCTTCTTGATATTAGGATCCATCAAGAAGACACCGCCCCATTCATATCCGCCTTTGTACTTAGGGCAGAGATGGCAGTGGAGGTGATGACCAGTATCCCCGTAGAATCCGTAGTTGAGCTTATCAGGGCTGAAGGCCTTATGAATAGCGGAGGCTACGTGATTGATGTCTTCGATGAAGGCCTCTCTATCTTTTTTAGAGAGATCGACCATCTCAGAGACGTGGTCTTTATAGACGACTATGCATCTTCCTGGATGTGACTGTTCACGGAAGACATATAGATCAGAGACATTAAGATGACAGACAAAGTAAGCGAACTTCTGATATAAAGCCGGATTTTCTTCTCTCATGCAGTAGGCGCAATTAGTATCTTTTTCCATTTTTCAATCCTCGTTTCCTCTTATATTATCTCTTTTTCTATTTAAGAAACGATGAAAACTTGATGACACCGTTAATATATGTGCTCTTAGCCTCACCTTCTATTAAGGGAAGGGCGTAATTTATGTAATTATCATTAGGCACTAAGTCCTCTTTATCCATAAAGGAAGAAGGGACGTACTTAACTTGACCCGCGACTTTCTGAAGATCTACTAAAGAGTAAGTGATCTTATAAGGCTCATCTGATTTCCTTTTAAAGCAGACCATCTTATCAGTCTTGCCATTTAATAAAGACTTAACTCCATACGAACCGGCTTTGATGGCTTCATCTACATCTCTTTTAGAAGAGATGAAAGTAGCAGAGCGCTGGGCTAAGGAAAGCTCTATTCCCCTAGTCTTATATCCTAAGCTTGCCAGCTTAGAAGAAAGATAAGAGGCTACGCCTCCTAACTGAGCATGCCCAAAGGCATCCTTAACGCCTTGGTCAGCGATGAACTTACCGTCTTTATCTCTTATGCCTTCACTGACAGCGACATAGCACATGTTCTTTTCCTTATATATCTTCTCGACTTTTAAGATGAAAGACTCCATATCAAAGGGAATCTCTGGAATAAAGATTAGATCAGGCTTAGGGTCAGCTAATATACTAGAGCAAGTTAGCCATCCAGTATCTCTTCCCATGATCTCGACTATGTTTATTCTTCCTTTAGAGTAAGAAGAAGCGTCCTTTATTATGCATGAGATAGTATTAGCGATGTACTTGCTAGAAGAACCGAATCCAGGGCAGTGATCAGTAAACACCAAATCGTTATCTATGGTCTTAGGTATACCGATGAAGAAGCACTTATAAGAGGACTTTTTGAAGTACTCAGAAAGCTTATAAATAGTATCCATGGAATCGTTGCCGCCATTATAAAGGAAGAAGCGGATATCGTGCTTCTTGAAGGTAGCTAGGATCTTATCGTAGGTCTCTTTATCTTCTATATATTCCTTTAGCTTATGTCTAGTGGAGCCGAAAGCCGCACCAGGTGTCTGCTTAAGAAGGGAAATGTTCTCTTTGTCTTTAACTTCGTCTATCTTAATAAGATCATCATTAAGAACTCCATCTATTCCGTATTTAGCTATGAAGACTTCATTGATTCTGTCTTTATGCTTCAAGGCTTCGCATATGACCCCGTAAGCGGAAGAATTAATGACGCTAGTAGGTCCCCCTGACTGTCCATAAAGCAGATTTCCTTTTATATCCATAATCGAAAAGTCCTTTCATCTGCCTTTATTATCTCATATTAAAGTAGGTTAATAACTAAACCTTGTGCGATTTTTCCAAATAGGGGCGGAAAAATGTATATTTAGTGTTGACAATTATCTCTCTAAAAAGTAATATAAATGAGCGTGAGCAATGGGTCTTTAGCTCAGTTGGTTAGAGCGCGCCCCTGATAAGGACGAGGTCACAAGTCCGAGCCTTGTAAGACCCACCATCAAGCATATTAGCCCGAGGGTTAACACCTCGGGTTTTATTATCAAGAAGATGGGGTTATATGAGTGTACTTATTTCTTGAAAAATAAGGCTCACTCTGTCATAATCCTAAGGGAAGTGGACGCTTAGCTCAGCTGGGAGAGCGTTTCCCTCACACGGAAGAGGTCGTAGGTTCGACCCCTACAGTGTCCACCACTATGCCACTATAGTTCAGCGGTAGAACGGTTGCCTTGTAAGCATCAAACGGTGGTTCGACTCCGCCTAGTGGCACCATGTTTGTCTATCACTAAAAATACCCGATAATATCGGGCTTTTTTATTTCATTTATTCATATTGATATATTTAATACGTATATTTTCTTATATTATCCATGTAACTTTCAAAATTTCTTTCTTGCATTTACAGAAAACATCATGTATATTCTTAACTTGCACGCCAATGATGAATTGTTGATTACAAATACCCCGGTGTGACTAGTAAAGGAGGATTTGCTATGATGTACGAAAAATACCTCAAGGAATCCATGCTGAAGAAAGACTCGACTAATAAGTCCAGCAAGTCTATGTTCAAGAAGCTTATGGAACTCATTGCTTCCGTCTATGGCGATAGAGTGAATTACACTGACGACATGAATTTCTAAACAAGATCTGAGTCTAAGTTAAAGGGAAGGGCAATGGCCCCTCCCTTTTTCCTTTATATATATGTATATGGATGCCATTGCTAAACACTGTGAAAGTTTTTCAAGATGTTAATCATTTAGTGTTGACGTGCCTATTTAACATGTAGTAAGATATCTATTGCTGGTTTAACCAGCGCGTGTTGAAGTGTGACATTGCCGATACGCCTATCAAGGTTGTCATGTTATCGGGAAAATCACATGGAGCGCGAAAAGTTGAATGCCACTATTGACAAGGAGGAAAAAACATGGCAAAAACAAACAACATTCGTGTTCGTTTGAAGGCTTATGATCACAAGGTCTTAGATCTCTCAGTAGCTAAGATCGTCGAAGCTGCAACGAAAACAGGGGCTACTGTAGTCGGTCCTATTCCGCTACCTACGGAAAAACAAGTCTACACGATTCTTCGTTCGCCGTTCGTTGATAAGGATTCACGTGAGCAGTTCGAAATCAGAACTCATAAGAGACTTATCGATATTGTTAGACCTACCAAGGCTACAATCGATACTCTTACTAGACTTGATCTCCCGTCCGGCGTCGATATCGAGATTAAGTTATAAAGGAGAGCATGAAGATGAAATCCATTATCGGAAGAAAAATAGGAATGACTTCTGTCTTCGCTGAAGACGGAACTCAGTATCCTGTAACTGTCGTAGAAGTCTTACCTAACGCTGTCTTACAAAAGAAGACCGTTGAGAAAGATGGATATGAAGCTGTTGTTATCGGCTATGAAGATAAGAACAAGAATATCACCAAGCCTATGAAGGGTGTATTCGATAAAGCCAAGGTTTCTCCTAAAGAGAGAGTCTTCGAACTTAAAGGCGATGAAGACTACAAATATAACGTTGGCGAATCCATTCTCTGCAGCACTTTTGCTGCCGGTGATAACGTCGATGTTACCGGAACCTCTAAAGGTCTCGGCTACACTGGTGTCATCAAGAGATATCACAAGACCATCGGTCCTAAAGGCCATGGCTCTGGCTATCACAGACAGATTGGTTCACTTGCTACTAACGGACGTTGCAACAACAGAGTCCACCCTGGCAAGACTATGTCTGGACACGCTGGAAACTTCACCAGGACCATCCTCAACCTCACCGTTGTCGCTGTCTATCCTGATAAGAACGCTGTCTTAATCAAAGGCTCTGTCCCTGGACCTAACAAGTCTATCGTCAGAATTCGCACCGCTGTCAAAGCCCCTGCGCTTAAGCACGATGTCAAGCCTCTGATCGACCGCTCAGTGAAGCCCGCTGAAGCCCCTAAAGCTGAAGAAGCTCCTAAGGCTGAAGCTGCTGCTAAGTAATTGAAGGAGAACAATATGAATATCGTCAACAAGAAAATTGAGCTCCCTGTAGTTGATTTCAAAGGCAAGGAAGTCGGTAAGACTGTCTTAGCCAGCGAACTCTTCGGTGTCGAGCCTAATGAATATTCCGTTCAGTTAGCCGTCAAGGTTGACCTTGCTAACAAGCGCCAAGCCACTGCTAAAACCAAGACCATTTCTGAGGTCAGAGGTTCCGGCAAGAAGCCTTGGAAGCAGAAGGGAACTGGTCGTGCTAGAGTCGGAACAAGACGTTCACCTCTTTGGAGAGGCGGCGCTGTTGTCTTCGGTCCTAACGGAATGCAGTCCTACAAGCTTAAGATGAATAAGAAGGAACACGCTTTAGCTCTTGCTTCTGCCTTATCAGACAAAATCAATTCTAAAGCTGTCGTCATTCTTGAATCGGAGAAGTTCTCTTCTCCTAAGACTAAAGATCTAGTTAAGGCTCTCGAAGTCATGAAGCTCACTGGCAAGATCCTCATCGTCGTCGATCAGTATGATGAGAACTTCGCTCGCGCTGTCTCCAACATTGAGAACGTCAACGTCGATCTCTCGGACAACATGTCCGTCTACGACATCCTCAACTGCGATAAGATGGTCATCACCAAGTCTGTTATCGATGACATCAACTCCCAGTTCGAAGATGATAAGGAGGCTAAATAACTATGGCAGAAGAAAAGAAAGTCGCAGCTCCTAAGGCCAAGAAGACCGTTAAGGCTGCTTCTACAGAAAAGAAAGCTGCTGCCCCTAAGAAGGCCGCCGCTAAGAAGACTGCCGCTCCTAAGAAGGTAGCTGCCAAGAAGGCTGCTCCTGCTGAGAAGAAGGAAGTCAAAGAAGTCAAAGAAGTTAAAGAAGTTAAGGCTGAGGTTGTCGCTAAGGCCCCTAAGGCTGAAAAGAAGGCTGAGAAAGAAATCCCTGCTTTCAAGACTAAGAAAGCCACTATCAAGGATTTCGATATCATCCTTGGACCCGTGGTTACTGAAAAGACCCAGGCTTTACAAGCTAACTCCAACACTATGACCTTCAAAGTAAAGTCCACTGCGACTGCTACTGAGATCAAGAGTGCTATCCAGTCTGTCTTCGGTGTCAAGGTTGACAAGATCAACATCGTCAACGTCAGAGCTAGAGACAAGAGATCTACCAAATATGCTGGTACCGTCCCTGGATTCAAGAAGGCTTATGTCAAGATTAACAAGGATTACAACTTAGGCGAAATCGCCAAGGCTGCCGAATCCGATGTTAAGTAGTAAACAGATCGCAAATTATAGGAGATAAAAAATGAGTATCAAATTGTATAAACCGTACACTCCTTCTAGACGTGAAATGGCGTCTACTGATTACAGTGTACTGACTAAGAAAGCTCCTGAAAAAGCGCTGTTACAGCCTCTGCCTCATAAAGGCGGCCGTAACAATCAGGGCTACATCACCTGCCGTCATAAGGGTGGTGGTAACAAGAGAATGTACAGAGTCATCGATTTCAAGAGAAATAAGGATGACATGGTCGCTACAGTCTCAGCTATCGAATACGATCCTAATAGAAATGCCTTCATCGCTTTGGTTACTTATCACGATGGAGTCAAGACTTACATCATCGCTCCTTCTGGCTTGAAAGTCGGAGACCAAATCGTCTCTGGTTCCAAGAAAGATATCAAGGTTGGCAACTGCATGCCTATCAGCGATATTCCTGAAGGTACCATGATCCACAACATCGAGTTGGAACCTGGCCGTGGCGGGCAAATGTGCCGTGCTGCTGGTACTTCCGCTCAGATTCTTGGTAAAGAAGGAAACTACGTAATCATTAGATTACAGTCTGGTGAGGTCAGAAAGGTTCTCGGAACCTGCCGTGCCACTATCGGAACTGTCTCTAATGAGGACTTCAACCTAGTCAACTTAGGTAAAGCCGGAAAGAACAGATACTTAGGTGTCCGTCCTACCGTCAGAGGTTCAGCAATGAACCCTAACGACCACCCGCACGGTGGCGGTGAAGGAAAGTGCCCTGTCGGCCGTGATGCTCCTAGATCCCCTTGGGGTAAGAGAACTCTCGGTGTCAAGACTAGAAAGCACAATAAGTCTTCTACTCGTCTAATCATTAGACGTGTCAATGACAAGTAAATCAGGAGGAAATAAATAAATTATGCATCGTTCTATTAAAAAGGGACCTTATTGCGAAGAGAAACTTCTCAAGAGAGTCAAGGCTATGAAAGCCGCTCCTAAGAAGAGTGTTATCAAGACTTGGTCCAGAAGAAGCACTATTCTTCCTGACTTCGTCGAATTGACTATCTCCGTCTATAACGGAAGAAATCATATCCCTGTGTATGTAACTGAGGATATGGTCGGCCACAAACTCGGTGAGTTTGTTCCCACCAGATTGTTCAAAGGCCACGGCACCAACAAGATTGATGACGCCGCTACCGGAGCCGCTCCTGCTGCTGCAGCAGCTGCTGCCCCCAAGAAGTAAGGAGTAAGTTATGGCAAAGAAAGAAACTAAACAAGTTAACCCTACCCGCACTGAAGCTACTGCTGTCACTCGCGGTATCCGTATCACTCCTAGAAAGGTTCGCCTTGTAGTCGATACCATCCGCGGCAAGTCTGTCGCTGATGCCTACGCTATCTTAGCTAACCTTAATAAGAAATCGGTTGAAGTTGTCTACAAGACACTTAAATCAGCCGAAGCTAACGCTGTCAATAACTTCCACATGGATCCTAAGACCTTATACGTCGCTGTTATTCATGCGGATGATGGCTCCAGACTCAAGAGATTTGAGCCTCGTGCCAAAGGTTCCTCTTCACCTATCATCAAGAGAATGTCTTCTGTGACAGTCGTCCTTAAGTCGAAAGGAGCTGAATAAATATGGGTCAGAAAGTAAATCCTAATGGACTCAGAATCGGTATCAACAAGGATTGGTCTTCTCGTTGGTATGCTAATGATAAAGATTATTCCAATTATCTCAAAGTCGATATGAAGATTAGAGACTTCATCGAGCCTAAGTGCAAAGATGGAGATGTCTCCAGAATCGATATCGAGAGAATTAAGGGCACTATCAATGTCATCATCGTTTGCGGCAGACCTGGTCCTATCATTGGACAGGATGGCGCTAACATCAAAGCTCTTAAAGATGAGTTGTTAAAGCTCATCGGTGTCAAGGACATCAAGATCACTATCGCAGAGATCAAGAATCCTGATTTAGATGCTACATTGGTCGCTAAGAATATCGCTAAGCAGCTTGAAGCCCGTGCTTCCTTCCGTGTTGTTCAGAAGAAAGCCATCCAGTCTATGATCAGAGCTGGAGCTAAAGGTTGCAAGACTATGGTTAAAGGCCGTGTCGGCGGCGCTGAAATCGCTAGAACTGAGCAGTACAGAGAAGGAACACTTTCCTTACAGACTCTGTCTCAGGATATCGATTACGGCTTTGCTGAAGCTGCCACCACATATGGCAGACTCGGTGTTAAGGTTTGGATTGCCAGACCTGCTAATATCGGGACTAACATCTTAGCACCTGGCGAAAAGAGACCTGTCTCTGATCGCTTCGATCACCGTGGACCTCGCCGTCCTTTCAATAGGGATAGCCGTCCTTCTGTGAAGCCTGCTCCGGTTCCTAGCGAATCAAAAGCTCAAGCTTCCGATGAAAAAGGAGAATAAAGCATGTTACAGCCTAAAAGAACAAAGTATAGAAAGCCTCAAGGGCTTACTTACGAGGGACTCGCTAAGGGCGGGACCACAATTCAATACGGTACTTATGGACTTCAGGCAGTTACTGGCGCTTACGTCACTAACCGTCAGATCGAATCAGCCCGTGTTGTTCTTGCAAGATATACAAGAAAAGGCGGAAAGGCCTTTATAAGAATCTTCCCTTACTTAGGGAAAACTAAGAAGCCTGCCGAAGTCCGTATGGGCTCAGGAAAAGGCTCAGTCGATGTCTGGGTTTGCCCAGTCAAGAAGAATAAGATCATGTTCGAAATCACCGGCGTTGATGATGCCGTAGCTAAAGAAGCCCTTCACCAGGTTTCCTATAAACTCCCCAACAGAACCAAGGTGGTCAAGAAAGGACAGGAGAATAAGTAATTATGACTATCGATGAAGTTAGAAAACTGTCCGATAAGGAACTAAACGAGAAAATCTATGAGCTCAAGGGTGATCTTATGACCCTTCGCTTCCAGCAGAAAACTGGTAATCTCGATAATGGCAACAAGCTTCACGATGTGAGAAAATCCATCGCTAAGTGCCTCACGGTCGTTAAAGAACGTGCTATTGCCAACAAGGCTGCTAAATAGGAGGAATGGAAATTATGTCCGAAAATCTACAAAAAGCCAGAAGACGTCTTGAAGGCGTCGTCACTTCCGACAAGATGGATAAGACCATCACTGTCGAGGTAAAGACTTATAAGAATGATCCTATTTACGGCAAGAGAGTCGAGTACAGAAAGAAGTACAAGGCTCACGATGAGAAAGAAGAAGCCCATATCGGTGATACTGTCGAAATCGAAGAGACTAGACACATCTCCGCTACAGTTTACTTCCGTATTATCAAAGTACTTAAGAAGGGAGAATAACCTATGGTACAAAACGAAACAAATCTTGTAGTCGCTGATAATTCTGGTGCTCAGTCTGTAAGAGTATTCAGATTGCTCGGTGGCTCTAAGAGAAGAGCTTCGACAGTCGGCGACATCGTCGTCTGCTCTGTCAAGAAAGCCATCCCTAACGCTAAAGTCCATCAGGGCGATATCGTCAAGGGCGTCATTGTAAGAGTAAAGAAGGAATATCAGAGAAAGGATGGCTCAACCATTCGCTTCGATGATAACGCCATTGTTCTCCTCAATGAAGATGGAACTCCTAGGGGAACACGTGTCTTCGGACCTGTTGCCAGAGAGCTCCGTGAAAAGGGCGGTGAGGGATTTATGAAGATTGTCTCTCTTGCTCCGGAAGTCATTTAATAGGAGGAACAGTAAGAATGAAACTTAAAAAAGGCGACACCGTAGTTGTCATCTCCGGTAAGGATAAAGGCAAGCAGGGTGTCATTCAACGCGCTTATCCTTCTAAGAATGTAGTTGTTGTTGACGGCGTCAACATGAAGAAGAAGAATCAGAAGCCTACTCAGGCTAATCCTGATGGCTCCATCGTCGAAATATACGCTCCGATTTCTGTTTGCAAGGTCGCTCTTGTCGATCCTAAGACCAAGAAAGCTACTAAAGTTGGCTACAAGGTCCAGGATGGTAAGAAGGTCCGCTTTGCTAAGAAATCCGGTACAATCTTAGGCTAGAGGAGGGAATCATGGCAGAAGAAAAGAAAGAAGCTAAGGCCGTTAAGGCTAGTGCTCCTAAAGCAAAAAAGGAAGCCGCTCCTAAGGCCAAGGGAACAGGCAATGAGGTCGCTAAGGCCGTTTCTAGAGTTCAAGAAGATTACAAATCTAGAGTCGTCCCTAATCTCATGAAGCAGTTTGGCTATACTTCCGTTATGCAGTGCCCTAGACTCGTGAAGATTGTTATCAACATGGGTGTAGGCGAAGCTGCTACTAACGCCAAGGAAATTGAGGATGCTGTCGCCGATCTTACATTGATCGCCGGACAGAAGCCTATCATCACTAAAGCTAAGAAAGCTATCGCTAACTTCAAGCTTCGTGAAGGTCAGCCTATCGGCTGCAAGGTCACTTTAAGAGGAATCAGAATGTTCGACTTCTATGATAAGCTGGTCTCTATCTGCTTACCTAGAGTCCGTGATTTCCACGGTGTCCCTGATAATTCCTTCGACTCCAACGGCAACTATGCCTTAGGTGTTAAGGAACAGTTGATCTTCCCTGAAATCGACTATGATAAGATCTCTCACACTCGTGGTATGGATATCATCATCGTCACTTCAGCTAAGACTGATAAGGAAGCCCACGCTCTTCTTCAAGAGCTCGGTATGCCTTTCAGAAAGTAATAAGAGGTAATCAAAATGGCAAAGACATCACTTAAAGTCAAATGCGCTAGACCTCAGAAATACAAGGTCAGAGAGTATCAACGTTGCTCTCGCTGCGGTCGTCCTCACGGAGTTATCCGTAAGTTCGGCTTATGCAGAATCTGTCTTAGAGAACTCGCTTACAAAGGCGAGATCCCTGGGATGAAGAAGTCATCTTGGTAAACGGAAAGGAGAAAGAGAATTTATGTTAACAGATCCTATAGCTGATATGCTCACTCGTATCCGCAACGCCAATAAAGTTCACGATAATAAAGTTTCAATGGCCTCTTCCAATGAGAAGAAAGCCATCGCCAACATTCTTGTTAAGGAAGGTTATATCACCTCTTACAAGATCGAAGGCGACAAAGTTAAGACTCTTACTATCAATTTGAAATATGCTCCTAACGGTGAGAGAGTAATCTCTGATCTTAAGAGAATTTCCAAACCTGGTTTGAGAGTTTATGCCTCTGTAGAAGACCTTCCTAAAGTCCTCAACGGCTTAGGAATCGCCATCATCTCTACTTCTAAAGGTATTATTACCGATAAAGAAGCCAGAGAACAGAAGCTCGGCGGCGAAGTCATCGCCTACGTCTGGTAAGGAGAAAGAAAATGTCAAGAATCGGTAAAAAACCAATCGACATCCCTGCAGGTGTCGAAGTCAAGATTGATGGTTCCACAGTCACTGTTAAGGGACCTAAAGGAACCCTCACCCAGAGTTTCAACGCGTGCATGACTTATGAGTTAAAAGACAACCAGCTCATAATCAAACGCCCCGATGATGAAATCAAGACCAAGATGCTTCACGGTACTACCCGTGCTATCATCGCTAATATGGTCGAAGGTGTCACCAAAGGATTTGCCAAGACCCTTAAGCTAGTCGGTATCGGCTATGCTGCTTCAATGGTCGGCAAAGAACTTCAGCTCAAGATCGGATATGCAATACCTACTATGGTACAGCCTATCGAAGGAGTTGAAATATCCACCCCTGATGAACTCACTATTGTCGTCAAAGGCATCGATTCACAGAAGGTCGGTCAAATGGCCGCTTCCATTCGTGCTTTGAAGAAACCTGAGCCTTATCACGGGAAAGGCATTCGCTATGCTAATGAGGTTATCGTCCTCAGAGTTAGCAAGGCCAAGAAGAAGGAATCTGCCGGTGCTACAGCCGGTGCTGCTAAGTAATAAAGGAGGACAGAGCAAATTATGTTTAAAATTATCGATAAAAATGAAGCTCGTCTGCATCGTCATTTACGTCAGAAGAGCAAGATTGTCGGCACTGCCTCTCGTCCTAGAGTAAGCGTATTCCGCTCCAACAAGCAGATCTACGCTCAGCTGGTTGATGATTCAGCCAGAAAGACCTTGGCAGAAGCTAACTCTCTTGAGTTAGGACTCAAAGACGGAAACACCGTCGAGGGTGCTAAGAAAGTCGGCACTGCTTTAGCCAAGAAAGCCAAAGAGCTCAAGATCGAGGCAGTCGTCTTCGATCGTTCTGGATATATCTATCACGGAAGAGTTCAGGCTTTAGCTGATGCTATGCGTGCTGAAGGACTCAAGTTCTAATCGAAAGGATATCGAGCAATGGAAAATGAAGAAATAAAGAATGCCGCTCAGGAAGTAAAACCTGCTGAGGCCCCTAAGGCTGAAGTTAGTGAAGCTCCTAAAGCTGCTAATAACAACAATCATTCTCATTCTGATCGTCCTTTCAATAAGGATGCCAGAGGCGGAAGACGTTTCTCCCATCGTCCTCCTGTGAAGAAGGAATATGAAGAGAGAGTCGTTCACATCGGCAAAGTCGCCAAGACCGTCAAGGGCGGAAAGAGAATGAGATTCGCCGCCATCGTCGTCATCGGAAACGGCAAAGGCCGCTTCGGATACGGTATCGGCAAGTCTATTGAGGTCCCTGAGGCCATCAAGAAGGCTATCTCTGTCGCTAATGCCAACTTAATCAATATGCCTATCGCCAAAAACGATACTATTCCTCATACTATCGAAGGCAACTTCGGAGCCTGCAAAGTGTTCCTCAAGCCTGCCCCTGCTGGTACTGGAATTGTCGCCGGCGGCGCTGTTAGAGCAATCCTTGAACTTGCTGGTATTAAGAATGTATACTCTAAAGTATATGGCTCGCGTTCCACTATCAACGTTATCAAAGCTACTGTCGATGGTGTAAAACAGCTTAGAACTATCTCCTTAGCTAAGGAACTCTTAGCTGAAGAGAATGGCGTTAAGGAGGCTAACTAATGAAGTTAAGTGAATTGAAAATCGCTAAGGGCTCTACTCACGCAGAGACTAGACGCGGTATCGGCTTAGGCTCCGGTCTAGGCAAGACCTCCGGTCGTGGTCAGAAAGGTGCTGGCGCCAGATCTGGTGCTCAGACTCGTCCTGGCTTCGAAGGCGGCCAGAATCCTATTTACAGAAGACTTCCTAAGCGTGGCTTTAAGAATCCTGATCATAAAGAATTTGCCGTTATCAATCTCTCTTCAATCGCCAATTATGGCTTCAAGGCCGGCGATGAGGTTGACTGCGCCCTTTATGTCAAGGATATCAAGGATGGCGTCAAGGTCTTAGGTGATGGCGATTTAAATATCAAGCTCACCGTAGTCGCTGATGCTTTCTCTAAGTCTGCTAAAGAAAAAATCGAAAAGGTTGGCGGAATCGCCAAGGTAAGATAGTATGAAAAAAATAGCCGCCATATTACATAATAAAGATGTATTGAATCGTATTCTATTTACGTTTGCCATCTTTCTTGTCTTTAGAATTGGCTCGGCTATTACTATTCCTGGTGTTACCACTTCATCTTCGGCGTTCTCGTCGACTGATGTACTTGGATTGATGAACATGATGGGCGGAGGCGCCCTTCAGTCGTTCTCACTGTTCGCCTTAGGCGTTTCGCCTTACATCACTGCACAGATTATCGTTCAGTTGTTGCAGACAGATGTCCTTCCTTCACTTACTGAGTTAAGTAAAGAAGGTGAAAGTGGACGTCATAAGATCGAGATGACTACTAGATACCTGACTATTCTTCTTGGAATCGTTCAGGCGTATGGCATCATCGTTACTATGCAGAACACACAGGGACTCACCGTAGCAGATTCTTCTTGGTGGGGATATGCAAAGATTATCGTCTACATGCTAGCAGGAACTATGCTGCTTATGTGGATGGGCGATAAGATTACTGAAAAAGGTATCGGAAACGGTATCTCAATGATAATCTTCGCCGGTATTGTCTCAGCTCTTCCTCAGCAGATCTCAAATGCGTTTACTGAATACTTAGGTGAGAAGATTCTTACTGATGATCCGGCCCTTATCGTAGAAGGTACTATGCAGTTAACTCTCTATATCGTTGCTTTCCTCGCTATTATCGTGGCGGTAACCTTCGTAGAGATCTCTGTTAGAAAACTGCCTGTCAGCCATTCGGCTTCCTCTCAGTCTCTATCATCCCAAGCTGCTAAGTCATCCTTCTTGCCGTTAAAGATAAATTCCGCTTCTGTCATTCCTGTCATATTCGCTTCGTCATTGATGATGGCACCTTCAATAATTATTTCGTTCATCGCGGGATCTAATATCCCAGGGTGGGCTAAACAACTGGAGAACGTCTTCAATTACCAGGTTATGACGGTCATGCCAGGATACGGTGATTCGACGTGGTCTATGCCTTGGGGATTAATGATCTACTTGGTACTGATCATATTCTTCACTTTCTTCTATGCTAACTTACAAATCAACCCTGAGAAAATCGCAACTGATTTCCAAGAGTCAGGAACTTACATCACTGGTTTAAGACCTGGCATCGAGACTCAGAAGTACATTTCAAGGGTGTTGAACAGAATCACTTTCATCGGTGCGTTTGGCTTAGCAGTTATTGCTGCCTTGCCAGTAGCCTTGGCATTAGGGAACCTTGTTCCGTCTTCAATGTCATTAGGCGGTACCGGACTTATCATTGTCGTCGGTGTTGCTCTGGAAATCGGAAACCAAATCGACGGACTCTTAGCCGGAAAGAATTATCAGGAGGCTTAGTATGAAGAAATTGAATATAGTCTTGATGGGTGCGCCTGGTGCTGGTAAAGGCACTCAGTCCGAATTCATCACCAAAAAGTATGGGATCAGCCACATTTCCACGGGCGATATGCTCCGTGAAGCTATGGCTGATAAAACCCCTACCGGTTTGGAAGCTGCGTCTTACATCAATGCAGGAAAATTAGTTCCTGATGATGTCGTTATATCTATAGTCAAGGAAAGACTTTCTAAGTCCGACTGCGAAAAAGGTTACCTCTTAGATGGTTTCCCTCGCACAATCGAGCAAGCGAAAGCCCTAAATGAATTGACTAAAGAAATCGGCCGTCCTCTCCAGATAGCCTTGAATCTATCTGTGGACGAGTCCATTCTCATCTCGAGAATCATTTCTAGACGTGTCTGTCCTAAATGCGGTGCGAGCTATAACCTCATATCAAAGAAGCCGTTGAAAGACGGAATCTGCGATACTTGCGGTTCTGCTCTCATTCAGCGTCCGGACGATACTAAAGAAAAGTTCAAAACGAGATTAGATGCCTACAATAACCAGACTAAGCCATTGATCGAGTTCTATAAGGACGAAGGTCTTCTGGTTGAGGTCGACGGAATGCAAGACATCAATTTGATTGCCGAGGACATTTCAAAAGTCCTCGAGGGGAAGTAAACTAGATGATCATCATCAAGTCAGAAGAAGAAATCCAGCACATGATTAAAAGCGGTGCTATCCTAGGCAAGGCCTTCGATCATATCGCTAACTATATCAAGCCCGGGGTTTCCACTCTAACTCTCGATAAGCAATTTGAAAAGTTCTTGCGCATGCAAGGGGCTACGCCTTCTTGCAAAAACTTCGAAGGTTACCCTAGCTCGATCTGCGCTTCGGTCAATGATGTGCTGATTCACGGTATCCCTTCTTCCAAGGTTATCCTTAAGGAAGGAGATATCATCAGCATTGATACCTGTGACTTATTCGAAGGTTACCAAGGCGACGCTACCAGGACATTTAGAGTCGGGAAAGTGTCTGCCGAGGCTAATAGGCTGATTGAATGCACTGAAAAATGTTTCTATGAAGCATTAAAGGTCGCTAAAGTCGGCAATCATCTCTCTGATATATCTGCCATGATATCTAAGGTCTCAAGCGAATATGGTTATTCGCCGATCAAGGAATATGGTGGCCACGGTATCGGAAGAGGGATGCATGAAGATCCTTTCATCTTCAACTACGGTGAACCTGGACACGGCCCAATCTTAAGAGAGGGTATGTGCTTAGCTGTCGAGCCCATGATTCAAGAAGGCTCAGACGCTATCAGGAACTTAGATGATGGATGGGGAGTTGCTTCAGAAGATGGCAAATTGACCTGCCATTACGAAAATACGATCTACATCGCAAGTGATGGTGCTCATATCACCACTATCGATGAGAACGTGAAAGGGCACTTAGAGAATGTCGAGAGATAATTTCATTGTTGTTGAAGCCGTAGTCGTCGATGCATTGCCCAAGACGACTTTCAACGTTAGACTTGAAAATAACGCGGTGATAAGGGCTACTGTTTCCGGTAAAATGCGTTTGAATAAGATCCGTATTCTACCGGGTGATCGTGTCACCGTTGAACTCTCGCCTTATGATTTAACACAGGGCCGAATTACGTATCGTTATAAGAACTGACAGTTCATTTAGGAGGATTTAAATCTATGAAAGTCAGAGCATCTGTCAAACCTATCTGCGACAAGTGCAGAGTTGTGAAGAGAAAGGGACGTGTATGCGTCATCTGCTCCAACCCTAAGCACAAGCAGAGACAAGGTTAATCAATTATTGGAGGAAATGTCATTATATGGCAAGAATCGCTGGGGTAGATATACCCAATGAAAAAGTCGTCGTCTATTCTTTGATGTACATTACCGGTATCGGTGAAACTTCCGCAAGGGAGATTTGCGCTGCCGCTAAGGTCGATCCTACAAAGAGAGTTAAAGAACTCTCCGAAGAGGAATTGACCGCCATCAGAAACGCCATCGTCAAAGGTAATTACAAAGTCGAAGGCGATCTTAGAAGAGAAGTCGCTCTTAATATTAAGAGATTAGAAGAAATCGGCTCCTACCGCGGATTAAGACACAAGAGAAATCTTCCTTGCCGTGGTCAGCGCACCAGAACTAACGCCAGAACCTGCAAAGGTCCTAGAAAGACTGTTGCGAACAAGAAGGCCGCTACTTTAGGAGATTAATTGAATCATGGCAACTGATAATAAAAAGGCTGCTCCCGCTGCTGCCTCAAATGGCAAGAAGTTCGTCCGTGCTAAAAAAGGCAAGCTCAACTTCACACGTGGTGTAGCTCACATTCATTCTTCATTCAATAACACTATCGTCTCTATCACTGATCCTACCGGCAAGGTAATTGCTTGGGCTTCAGCTGGCACCATCGGTTATACCGGCGCCAAGAAATCCACACCTTTCGCTGCTCAGCTTGCTGCTGAAAACTGCGCTAAGGCTTGTATCGATAGAGGCCTTAAGCAGGTCGATGTCCTCGTCAAGGGACCTGGCCCTGGTCGTGAATCTGCTCTTAGAGCTCTTCAGGCCGTCGGACTTCAGGTTTTGTCCATCGATGATGTGACACCTGTCCCGCACAATGGCTGCCGTCCGCCTAAACGTCCTAGAGGATAAAGAAAGGAAGGAACAGTAATGAAGGCATTCACTAATCTGACATTCGAAGAAAACCAAGGAACTGAGTCTAATGGCAAGTACGGAGAGTTCACACTTTCCCCTCTTGAAAGAGGATTCGGAATCACAATCGGAAACGCTCTTAGGAGAGTCCTGATTTCTTCCATTCCTGGCTCATCTGTTTTCGCTGTATCAATCGAAGGCGCTAGACACGAATTTACTTCGCTAGATGGCGTCGTCGAAGATGTCACTGCCATCATCCTCAACCTCAAGGAACTTGTTCTCGAGATTGATTCTGAAGATGAGGATTCTGTTAGAGTTCTATCACTAGATAAAGAAGGCCCCGGTGTTGTCACCGCTGCCGACTTGATCTGCCCTTCTGATGTCAAGGTTATCAACCCTGACTTAGTAATCGCCCACCTCGCCCAGGGCGGTCATCTCAAGATGACTGTTCAGGCTGATAAAGGCCGTGGCTATTACACCAATGAAGCCAATAAGCGTGAGAGAACCTATCCGTTAGGAACTATTCCTACTGATTCTAATTACTCGCCTATTGTTAAGGTGAACTTCAAGGTTGAGCCTACCCGTGTTGAACACAACACAAATTATGATAAGCTCGTTCTCGAAGTTTGGACCAACGGTGCCATGAAACCTCATGATGCCGTGGCTCTCGCTAGCAAAATCTTGATTGAACACTTGAAGGCATTTGAGGATCTTTCCCCTGTTGCCTCTTCTGTCTCTGTCTTCGGTTCTGAAGGTGAGAAACAGCAAGCTAAGACCGATGAAATGACTATTGAGGATTTGGATCTCTCTGTTAGATCCTACAACTGCTTGAAGAGAGCAGCTATCTCAACTGTCAACGAACTCTGCTCCAAATCCGAAGAGGAAATGATGAAGGTTCGCAATCTCGGCAAGAAGTCGCTCAAGGAAGTTAAAGATAAGCTCGAAGGTATGGGCCTGCACTTCCGCAATGCGAAATAAGGAGAAACATTTAAATGAAAACCCAAGGTCGTCATAACGTCCACGGTAAGGGCGGTGTCCGCTTCAAGGCTGGATACAACTCTGCTAAAGACAAAGCAATGCTGAGAAATGTCGTCACTCAGCTTATCATTACTGAACACGTCACTGTTACCGCTAAGGTAGCTAAGCAAGTATCTGCTCTTGCTGACAGAATGGTCACTTTCGGAAAGAAAGGCGATCTCGCTGCTAGAAGAGAAGCCGCTAGAATTGTTAAGGAAGTCTATACTGACAAGAGTGAGAAGGAGACTGCTCTCCAGAAACTCTTCAGCACTATCGCTCCCCGTTACAAGGATAGAAACGGCGGATACACCAGAATCCTCAAGCTAGGAAACAGAAAGGGCGATAACGCTCCTATCTGCATCGTAGCCTTCGTCGAGGAAGCTGTTAAACCTGCTAAGACTGCTGCCCCTGCTGCTAAGAAGTAATACTGTTTAGTTAGCAATAGACCCGCTTTGGCGGGTCTTTTATTTTGACTGGTTATTTATATGTAAATTTGAAAAGCTCACTCCAAGGGACTAAAAAAGCCCTAAGAAGGGCTAAATAGTAAGATGGTGCCGCTTGGTCGAATCGGACGGCCGTTAGAGGTTTACGATACCTCCGTTCTACCACTGAACTAAAGCGGCAGGCCTACTTATCATACTAATTTAAATGTTTCTTTTCAATAAGACGGATTTTACAAGACTAAAAAAGCCATCTATTAAGATGGCTTAGAAGGTCGAATTTACTTCTTTTCTTCTTTTTGCTCTGTTAACAGAGTCTTAATATCTTTTAATAAGGATAATTCAGTATCGGCATGAGCGGCAGCTTCTTTATCAGCAGCGGCTTTTTCGGCAGCGGCTTTATCCTGAGCGGCGACTTTCTCTTCCGCTAACTTTCTGATCTTAGTATAGGATTTTCCTTCTTTTTTAAGAGCCTTGATTTCATCACTTGTGAAGGCTTTGTTGAGCTTAGCCTCATGGACTCTGTAATTATTGAACTTCATGGCGCTTCTAACGATGATGAACATGATGAAGGCGATGATCAAGAAGTTGATGATGGCGTTGATGAAGGTGCCCCAGTTGATTACGTTTACGATATCTTTATCATAAGTGACTCCCCAGTAGGCGATAGTCGAGGCGGTAGAAGAAGTAACAGCGGCCTCACTAGGATTTAGGACTGTTACAAATCCATCAAGACCACCAGGAATGGCGGCGGTGATTAACGGCATGAGGATATTGTTAACTAAAGCGTTAACGATTTCCTTGAAGGCGGCGCCAACAACGACGCCGACAGCCATGTCGAGGATGCTGCCTTTAGATATGAAGTCACGGAAATCAGCGAAAAATTTTTTTACTCTATTCATTTGAAATAAACACTTTCACATGTTTAATTATAATACTTATGTAAAATTAATAAAGAACCTTATTTTATGAACTTAGAAATATAGGTACTGACGATTTCTTTGTATCTAGGTGTATCGGTGATTAACGAAAGAGCATGCCAGGTTCCTTTAAATGACTCTAGCTGCTTATATGTTGTTGACTTAACAGCATCGTAGTTTTCTTTGGCCATGTAGTAAGGGACGTAGGTATCATCTTCACCGTGGATGATCAGAACCGGAATATCAGATTCGCTTAATGACTTAGTAGCAGAGTATTTAGTAAATGAGAACTTATGCTTCAGGAAATTTACTAGGCATAAAGAAGAATAGGGAATCCAAGTAGGGACTTTCTTTGCGAAAGAAGCCACGTGCTTTATTTCTTCAGGGATTGAAGAGTATCCACAGTCGCATATAGAGCATTTAACGTTACTTGGAAGAGAATTGTTTAAAGACATCATAACAGACGCTGAACCCATAGAAAGGCCGTACAAGACGATCTTTGCGTCCTTGTCTTTACTTACTATGAATTTGACCCAACTCTTGATATCGTCTCTTTCTTTATATCCCATAGTAACTATCTTGCCTTCAGAATCACCGTGAGCTCTTTCACATATCATGATGATAGAGAAGCCTTTATCATATAGATAATGATCAATGATAGAAAGCTCCTTCCAAGAGCCTCTATATCCGTGGCAGGAAAGAACGTATTTATGAGAAGAAGGATTGATGACTTGATGAGCGGCAAGAGTTATTCCATCATCAGCCTTGATGTGAACCAGTTCCGGATTAGAAGACTGAAGCCATTCGTCATCGTAATCCAGTCTATATTTCTTATCTGGTGAAGTAAGTCTTCTATCAGGAGAATAGGCGTTGTCGTTTCTTTTAAAAGCGTATTTATACAACTTGAAGCCGATAGTTAAATAAAGAGATATCAACCCTATAAGAAGACATCCTAAGATGATAATTAAATAGAGAACCCAAGTTTGCATTATTTAGTCTCCTTTGTATTATTTAAATATTCTTCCCTTAGTTTAACTCTCAAAGACTTTAAATTGTTTTTTTCTTTAGCATCAACCCTGAAGGAGTCTATGACTTTCGATATTCCTAGTCTTTTTATTTCATAAGGTATTTTGCTTTTAGAAATAACATCATAGGTATGTTTATGGTTAGCGATATACATAAAAGAGAGAAGCCAGCCTTCCGCCATTTTGACATTGATGTTATCATCGTCTTTGAAAAGAGGAGCTATTTGATCGATGACTTCAGCTTTCTTCAAGTCAGCCTTGAGGAAAAGAACATAGCCGAGTCTTTTAACAAAAGGATTAGGATCTTTTAAGTAATCCTTAGCAATAGGAAGATAGAAATCCAGATCGATTGGAGACTTTATATACGGAAGACAGAGATCTACATCGTACCAGTTATTAAGATACTTTAAATACTTTGAAATATTATGAAGCTGACTAGATAAATCTTTTTTTGACTTGAAACAGTATTCAAAGATGATAATGTCGACATCATCGTTAATGCCAGGAATAAGAGAATTGAAATCATCTTCTGAAAGAGAAGAGACAATATCATTGATGTCAGATGTCATTATCTGATTAAAGGAGTTTCTTTTTAACTCGTTCAGCTTGTTGATTAGTTCTGTGGTATCCATTGGTTCTATTCCAATTATTATACAAGAAAAAAGTTGTAAAATCTGGTTAGAAATTTCTATATTTCAAGAAGAAATACATAATATTTATGGTTAATGACAGTGATAGATTATCACTCTTAAGAATTAAAAAAGCCCGATGTCTCGGGCGATTTCACTAAATGGAGCAAGCAACGGGAGTTGAACCCGCAACTAGTGCTTGGGAAGCACTCGTTTTACCGTTAAACTATGCCTGCATATCTGCTTTTAGCAGCAATTAGAATTATACAATAGGGCGATTTCTTATACAAGATTCGTTTTACCTAGTGGATTTTATGCTAGTAAACATAGTTGATAGTCTTAAGAAGTTGTTTTTAAAGATAGGCACTTTAGTTGTAGGGAAATAAACTAAATTACGGGGAATTTCCAACTTTCTACTAAGAAATTACCAAAAAAGGTCATTAATGGCGTAATACCACTATCTTTTTAGAATGCTAAAATGCTATATTATTTATAGATAAGAGTTGCCCGAAACGACATCTTGACCTTAGAAGGTAGTTATTATGAATGGATACCAGATCGCAGATTTAATCATCGGATTGGCTATATCTCTTCTAGGAGAGGCTTTTGTCGTTTACTTTTTTAAGAAGAAAATCCTTTGGATCGTTTTCGGAATTGAGTTTATCGGAGTAGGAATTTGCTTCAGTTTAGGTCTGTCTTTTGCTGGATTTGTATTCCTCGCTTGCTTAATAGTAACTGCTGTTGTTAGCTGCTTTGCTAACTTAGGTGATATTAGATACTACATCGCTAACCCTCTTACCTCTGGTTCTGCTTCTAAAGGGAAGGCTAAGGACAACAAAGAAATAGATAAAGCTAAGTTGAATAAGTCTATTACCCAAGCTGTTAAATGGCTATCTGATAATAAGACCGGTGCTTTAATTACTTTCGAAAGAACTTCTTCACTAGATAAATACATCGAGTCAGGAACTATTCTTAACGCCCCTGTAACTTCCGAATTGATAGAAACTATTTTCTACGAAGGAACAAGACTTCACGATGGCGCTGTTGTTATTAAAGGCGATATAATCGTGGCTGCCGCTTGCTTCTTCCCGGCTACTACTAGAACTTTAGTAGGGAAGTATGGTGCTAGACATCGTGCTGCCTTAGGAATCTCTGAGGTTACTGATTCCATCACTATTGTCGTATCTGAGGAAACCGGAAGAATATCTATCGCTTATAACGGAACCTTAGAACCTATTAAGTACGATGAGTTTGAAAAGGTATTTGCTACCTTCATGCTCGCTCCTTCTGGGACTACTACTCAGAAAGTAATTAACAAAGAGGATTATCAATAACAAAAGGACCAAGGTTACAAACCTTGGCTTTTGTTTTAAATGAGGTGTGAAAGATGAAACAAAACGATATTGTGGACTTCGTTCTCAAAGTTGAGGAAATTTCTAAGGTCGGCCTTAAGTATTCTAAGGACCCTTACGCTATTGATAACTACAATGAACTTCAGGATTATGCCCATCAGTTTATTACTGATAATATGCAGATTCCTTTAAATAAGCCTAACTTCTTTTCAAAAGATATTTATCCTACTCCGAACGTCTCGGTGAGAACCGTCATTTTTGATGAGACCAGAACCAAGGTTTTATTAGTCCAAGAGAGGCTTGATAAAGGATGGTCACTTCCAGGTGGTTGGACTGAGCTTACTCTTTCTCCTAAAGAGTCTGCTTTAAAGGAACTAAGAGAAGAAGCCGGAGCTGAATGCAAGATCAAAAGATTAGTCGGAATATTCGATAGATATGAAGGGGTTCCTACTACTGGAATACCTGAATATATCATCGTTTTTGAAGGCGAGATATTAAGCGAAAAGGTCGAAGTCTGCCACGAGATTATTCAAAAGAAGTACTTCCCGTTAGACGATTTGCCTAACTGGTCTGTTAAGCACAATCCTGACCAGGTAATCAAGATGATTGAAGCCGCTAAAAAGGGCGAAACATTATTCGATTAGAAAGTCTTTAAAATCGTCTGTGTATGTTATAATTACCTCAGGAGGTAATTTTTGAAATGGCTACTCCGCATAATAATGCAAATTTAGGTGATATCGCAAAGACTGTTCTTCTTCCTGGTGACCCTTTAAGGGCCAAGTTTATCGCAGATACTTTCTTGACTGATGTTCACCAATTCAATTCCGTTAGAAATATGTTTGGCTATACCGGTAACTACAAAGGCAAAAAGGTTTCTGTCATGGGCTCAGGAATGGGCATGGCTTCTTTAGGCATCTATGTCAGTGAGCTTTATAAGTTCTATGGTGTAGAGCAGGTTATCAGAATCGGCTCCGCTGGTGCTTATTCTCCTGACTGCAAACTGTTCGATGTCATTATCGCTGAAGGTGCTTGCACCGACTCCAATTTTGCTCATCAGTACAATCTGCCTGGAACCTTCTCAGCTATCGGCTCTTTTGATCTGATTGAAAAGGCTGCTAAAAAGGCTGATGAGATGAAAATTAATAAACACGTTGGAAATATCTTCTCATCTGATATTTTCTACTCTGCTTCTCCTGATGATTGGAAGAAGTGGGCTGATATGGGATGCTTATGCGTCGAGATGGAAACTTACGCTTTGTATTGCTTAGCAGCTTATTATCATAAGAAGGCTCTTTCTATTCTTACTGTTTCTGATAGCTTCATCACTCATGAAGAAACCACTTCTGAGCAGAGACAATCTGCCTTCACCAATATGATGGAGATTGCCTTAAGCCTTATTTAAAAAGGAGTTAATTAATGCTTCTGGGTTTGTACATCTCTGGAGGTATCCTTGTTCTTCTGGCACTCATTGCTGTCATAGGTTTTGTCGTCCATAAGAACATGGCAGAGAAGATATTCAAAAGACAGGTCTGGCATAAGCTTTATTCTTTAGCTCAAGACCAGGATTATTACTTGCTTAATAATGTAACTTTGAATACTGAAACTCAGACCATCCATATCGATCATTTATTAGTAGGGAATAAGTTTGTGTACGCTATAGGGTCTAGATACTATGAAGACAATATAGAAGGCGAATCTTACTCGGCTGATAGATGGCATGTAGTCGATAAAAACGGAAGCCCCAGAAGAGAGATTACTAACCCTGTTTACTTCAATGAGACTAGGACTTTGATGCTGGCTAAATTCCTCGGATGGAACGATACTAAGTCACCGATGTTTATCTCTATTGTCGTCATCAATAATTCGACAGATGTTCACCTTGTGGATGAAAGAATTAATGAGTATTCTTATCTTATCCATAAAAAAGATGTCGCTAAGCTTATTAAGAAAATCGAAAAAGAAGCAGATCTTTTACCCTTTGATGATCAATCTCTAATGAAGATTATTTCAAGAGTCCATCGCCTTTCATTGGACGCCCAAAGCGATGAAGAAAGAAAGAAAAAGGCCTCTTTATCCTAGAAAGGATATATATGAAAGATAAAATTGCTAATGGCTTGAAAGATAGCATGGTAGGGGTAATTAAGCAAACTGGTTTTTGGCCTTTTGCTTATGCTTGTGCTGGACTAGTTCTCTCGAGCATGCTTTATTTTGTATTCGGCTTAATGGAATACGGAAGTCTCTGGCTTGTCATTCTTTCTCTTTTGATATTCGCGGCTTTATGCTACGTGGTTTTCCCCTTGCTTTATGGGGTGACTCTTAACGTAGTTGATGGCTGCCGCTTTGAAAGAAAGAAGCATGATATTCCCCAGGTCTTCAATTCTTATTACAAAGGGAACAGAGGAGTGTTTGGTATCTTCTCGGCTTTCTGGAAGACCTTGCTTTTCTTCTTCTTATCTATTTTTGTCTTCGGCATGATAGTAGTCCTCATCATTCGCTTATCTTATTCAGATCTCTGGAATGGCTTGATGGAATACATGAATGAAATTAATAACAATAGGACTCCTGATCTTCTGGAGACTTTAGGGGCCGCAAATTACAGATTGTTCGAGGTTCTCTCTATGCTCGCTTTATCTGCTGCTACTCTTTGCTCTTCTCTTATCTGGGGCAGAGAAATAAGAAAGAATGAGTCTGTCTTCTACTGCTCGACTTCCTTAGTGGCTGGAAATAGAATCAATGTGGCCTCTGGTCAACTGATACCTCTATTCAGAAAAGCTGTTATGCCTGTAGTTAAAAAAGAATATTTCAAGTACAACATGATGATCAACTGGCCAGGATATGTAGTGTTTATCTTATCTTATGCTGGGTTTGTTATCTTAGGTTGCTTCATTCCTAGTATTCCGTCCTTCTTGGTGCCTTTTCTGGCCCTTGTGATCGCTTGCTTCCTTTATTCTCCTTTCTATTATTTCGCTAGAGTTTTCGATGATTTGTTCTACATAGCTTATTCAGATAGAATCATGGATAAATTACCTCCTAATATCTCTAGAATCATAGAAGATGGCAGAAGCGGGCTTAATCAGGCTTATCCGGAAGATGGTTCTAATAATGACGATGATAACAACAACGACTCTAATGTATATGACGCTAAGCCTAGTGATGATGACGATAAGAAAAATGTTCTTAACGGTAAGCAAAGCGACGACGGGACTATCGATTTTACTTCCGATAAAGATAAAGATTCCGATGATAAAGACGACAAGGATAAGAAAGATTAAAGGAGACGCTGTAAATGTCTGATAGACGTAAGATTAAAATTCAGAAGAAAGATTTCTTCACTATTCCGAATTTACTCACATATTTCCGCTTTATTTTAGTGCCGGTGTTTTTGGTTTTATTCTTATACGGCTTTTATAAGTGCGAGGAGGATTCCTTCACTCAGAAGGCCTTTATGTGGGCGGGAATCGCTTGTGTTATTTTAGCGGCCCTTACTGATTTTGTCGATGGTAAGATCGCTAGAAAATACAATATGATTACTGATTTAGGCAAGGCCCTTGATCCTTTGGCTGATAAGATGATGCAGTTAGCTATCGCCATTGTTGTTGGCATTACTTATTTCCACTTCACCTCTAACTGGCTTATGTGGATGCTGATAACTGTATTTGTCATAAAGGAAATATCTCAGTTTGTTTTGATTTACATCACTTATTACCATGGTCAGTATATGAATGGCGCCAAGTGGTATGGTAAAGTATCTACGTTCGTATTCGATGTCTTGATGATAGTATGCTTGTCTCTTCCGCTTTTCAAAAGCCCGGAGTCTAATAAAGTCATCTACCAGAATTTCATTTCAGTCTCGGCTATCGTAGTGACTTGCTTCTTAGTGTTCGCTTGGATAATGTATATCATCGAATGCTTCAAGCTTTGGAAGTCTGGAGTTAACAACATACCTGTGAAGAAAGATGAAGAAGAGAAAAAAGGGGAGGATAGTAAACATGATTAAATTATATATTTCGCCGTCTTGCTGCTCCTGCCGAAAAGTCAAAGAGTGGTTTGAAGAACAGAAAATTCCTTTCGAAGTTAAGAATATCTTCTCTGGTGAATTAACTAAGGACGATATCAAGGAAATGCTCACTAAGTCTCTAGACGGGACCGATGAAATCATCTCTCCTAGATCTAACATCATTAAAGAGAACAAGATAGATCTTAATACCTTGTCTTTAAACGAGCTTATCGATTTTATCTACGATAATCCTTCTTGCCTAAGGAGACCTATCATCGTCGATGACTCGAAGATCAGAGTCGGGTATAACTCCGAGGAAATAAGAACCTTCATACCTGAGACTAAGAGAATCTTCATGCAGAACTGCAATCCTGATAACTGCCCTAAGTACTCTACCTGCACTAACAGGTTCGAGGAAAAAGAGCATCTTCACGTCAAGGCTCAGTAAGAAGATAAAAGGAAGACTATAAAAGCGGATAGAGAATTGACTCTACCCGCTATTTTTATAAGACGGCTTAATTTATCTACTTGTTTCTAGAAGCGGCCTCTGATAAGGCTCTAGAGGCCTTAGAAAGGGTGTTTAGCTCGTACTTGATGCCTAGAGGCTTCAAGATTTCCTCGACCTTCTTCTGAGCGAGGGCCATACCGGATTTATCGACCTCTAATTCATAGTCGACTTTATTTCCATACGTGTTCTCATCTAAGGAGATGATTTCATCTTCGGCGCTGTTCTCAATCTCATTTCTGAGAGTTGTGAGCTTAGCGAGGACTACTAACTTAGAAGTATCGATATCGAGAATTTCAAGGAATTCCTTGACTTCGCCTTCAGGGAACTTATTGAGATTTATCATCTCGAGAGCTTCCTTGACCTTTAAGGACTGGTTCTTTTCGAGCAAGCCTTCGGAGAGAGGAGTCTTCATGGTGAGGACATAATCGCCTTTCTTCTCTCTGATTCTTAAGGCTACATCGTTCTTCTTAAGAGAAGAGTCTTTAGAATCTATGTAGTAGTTCACCTGTGTGTAAGATGAAGAATAATCCATATTCAGTGACTTATAGACTTTTTCGTAATCTCCTTTGGACAGCAAGACCTTAGCTTCAATTTCAATATTGCTATACATTTGATTTCTCCTTTACAACGTAATTATGATACTATAAAAACAAGGCTAAATAAAGGCGAGGAACACAATATATGAGATTCAGTCTTTCAGTTAATGATCGCCATCCTTATCTGAAGAAAACAGTTTCTTCCTTCATCGATAGAATGGAAAAGAAGGGCCATAAGTACTCTAAAGAGGACCCTGAGATTATTTTTGTCATCGGTGGAGACGGTACTTTGCTTAAGTCTATAAGAGAGAATGTAGGAAAGAATGTCTCTTTTCTTCTGATAAATGACGGAAATCTCGGCTTTTATAAAGAATTCGAGATAAGTGAGATAGACACTCTGGTCGATTACTTCGATGAGAAGTCTTTAACTTATGAGCCACATAGATTCTTATCTATCGAAGATGAATACGGTCATAAAGCCTTGGCCTGCAATGAATTCATGCTGGCCTCTTCAATAAAGACTCTTCATTTCATTGTTTATATGAATGGTAATTATTTTATGGAAGTTAGGGGAAGCGGAATATGCCTGGCTTCGCCTTTCGGGTCAAGCGGGTACAATCACTCGCTCGGCGGCGCTCTTTTAGCCTATGATAACGGAATGGCCATGTCATTATTAGCCCCTATCAGGAACCATACATTCCACCCTCTGGTTTCTTCCTTAGTTACTTCCGATGAAGATGTCTTAGGTATCGAGGTCCTATCAGAGAGCGAATATGAACTGGCCTCTGATATGAAGGTCCTCACTAACTTTGAAGGCAAGAGATACACTATCAAGAAATCCGATGAGACATTTACACTTGCTCATCTTAAAGACTTCGATCCTTATCAAAGAATCAGAAAGTCCTTCCTCGAATAAAAAAAGAATCCACATCGACATGGTGTGGATTTTTAAATGATCCCTAATTTAATGAAGTCTTCTTTGATTTCCTTAGTAGGGAAACCCATGACATTTTCCATGCTGCCTTTTAACAAGGTAGTCTTTACGTATTTCTTGTCTTGGATTCCATAGGCTCCGGCTTTATCAAAAGGGGACTTAGTATCTATGTACTTGGAGATATCTCTATCAGTATCAAAGTGAAGGATAAGAGAGGAAATGACTTTGCGGCTAACTAAGACCTTTCCGCCTTTAAATATCGAATAACCTGTGACGACCTGGTGAATGTTATCGTTCAAAGAAGAAAGCATCCTGAAGGCGTCTTGATTATCCTTGGGCTTACCGTACTTCTCGTTATCGAAGATGACGATAGTATCAGCGGAGATCACATAGTCATCCTTGTATTTATAGGATAAATCCTGCCCCTTAAGAAGAGAGATAGCGGTAGGAAGGTCACTAAGAGAAGAGGACTTAGCTAAGTCTTCATCAGCGTTAGACGGTATGACCTTAAACTCTTTAGGATAGATGGTCTTAAGAAGTTCACTTCTCCTAGGAGATTTTGAAGCTAAGATTAGCATGATTAGTTATTGGAGATAAGGACAGGAACGACAAGAGGATTTCTATGAGTAAGCTTATAGAAATACTTCTTGGTGACGTTGACGATAGTATCCTCTAAATCTGTCAGATAGTACTTGGTCTGCATTCTATTGACGAGTTCGTTTTGAACTTGCTGAGCGCATTCCTTAACTATATTTGAAGTTGAAGTTGTGAAATAAGAGAAGCCTTTAGTGGTAATCTGAGGTGCAAAGAGGACTTTGTTGGCGCTGAGATCAAGACCGACTTCAACAGAGACCACTCCGTTTTCAGAAAGCTCTTTTCTCTCTTTGATGACTGAAGTATTTAAGCCAGTGGCATCAGCGGAGTCTAGATAGACCACATCGGCGTGGACTTTAGGTCCTTCGCTGACTTTATGTCTGAAGAGAGTCAGTGTATCACCGTTAGATAAGACGAATGTATGATCAGGAGACATACCGCACTCTACGGCTACATCAGCGTGGAGTTTAAGCATGTGGTATTCACCGTGGATAGGCATGAAGTACTTAGGCTTAATAAGCTTCTGCATCAACCTTAACTCTTGACGGCAAGGGTGACCGGAAGCATGGAGCTGATTCAAAACATTATTTACTAGGACGGTAGCTCCGCATCTAGTGAGTTGATTTACGACTTTATTGATAGCGCCGGTATTGCCAGGAATAGGTGAAGAAGAGAAGACGACAGTATCACCTACAGCGATTTTGATTTGTCTATGAAGTCCGTTAGCGATTCTTGAAAGAGCGGCTAAGGGTTCCCCTTGAGAGCCAGTGCAGAGAATAAGGGTCTCAGAAGGTGAGATTTTCCTTAATTCATCAGGCTTGATAAGCGAGGAATCAGGAATATGAATGTAACCGAAATCTCTGGCGGCCTGGACGTTAGATTCCATGGATCTGCCGAAGACGGCTATTTTTCTATCGTATCTGACAGCAGCTTCAACTATCTGCTGAATACGTGAAATGTTAGATGAGAAGGTAGATATGATGATTCTGCCAGGAGCAGAGCGGAAGATATCGTTGATAGAAGCGATGACAGACTTTTCAGACTGAGTGTATCCTTCTTTTTCAGCGTTAGTAGAATCAGCTAAAAGAAGATCGACACCCTCATCGCCGATTCTAGCAATCTTAGAAAGATCGATATCGTGGTCGACAGGTGTTAAATCGATTTTAAAGTCTCCTGTATGGACGATTACTCCCTCAGGGGTTTCGACTTTGATTCCGTATGAGTCAGGAATGGAGTGAGTGACATGGAAGAAAGAGACCTTGAAGTTATCGATGTCTATTTCTGAGTCTCCGTTGTACTCGACTAACTTAGTCTTTGTACGGAACTTCATCTCATCAAGCTTGTGCTTGATTAAGGCTAGAGCAAGCTTAGGTGCGTAGATGACTGGTATATAAACAGTCTGAAGCAAAAAGGGAATTCCACCAATATGGTCTTCATGGCCGTGGGTGATGAAAAGAGCTCTTATTTTGCTGGCTTCATTTTTTAACTGTGTGTAATCAGGGATTACATAGCTTACACCGGGAAGATCAGCTTCCGGGAATTTTACACCCGCATCGATGATGATCAAAGATCTGCTGTCTTCGATGCAATAAGTGTTTTTACCTACTTCTCCTAAGCCGCCTAAAGCGTAGACTGATACCGGAGAGGAGGACTTTGAAATTTTACTATCCATATTAAATACCTCAATAAAAATTGTTTCTAAATAGCCGACAATAAGTTATTTACATGCTTATAATACGACTAATACGTCATTCGTGCAAGAAAATAGGCTCGATTAGATCTCAACAGCCCCGAAGTCTTTCTTAAAGGGATCTTTCTTATCTATTCTGTCGTAGTACAAAACACCATCTAGGTGATCGTATTCATGCTGTATGCAGATGGCTAGATAACCATATGCTGTAATGGTGATATCTTTCTTCTCGAAAATATCATAGGCTTCGACAACTACTTTGTTATATCTCATGACAAGGCCCTCGTGGTTTTTAGGGACGCTTAAGCAGCCTTCTCCTCCAGCCATATAAGCCTTTTTAACTGATGTTCTGAGAATGTGGGGATTGATAAGACCGAATTTATATGTGTTGCCCCCGTCAGTTAGATATATAGCGAACATTCTCTTTGAGATTCCGACTTGCGGAGCAGCTAATCCGACGCCGGATTTTATGTTGTGGGACTTAGCATATTCATCGTCTTGGGATTTGACTAAGTAATCTACCATTTCCGAAAGAATAGAAATATCTTCTTTAGTGTAGGGAGCAGGTATTTCGCTAGCAGTCTCATGTAAGACCTTATGAGTATCGTCGTAAATCTTCAGCATTTTAATTTCTATAATATCTCCGTTCCCTAGTCTATCATAAATCAGATATAATAAATCAAGAAAGTGCATTGCATTTTTATAAGGGGAAAGAAAAATGTCTGATAAAGAAAATTACCTTAATAGCCTAACGGCATTTCAAAAAGAACTTATTGGTTCTGAGGCTTTTAAATCCCTTAAGAAAGCCGATGAGGAATTATATGAAGATAAGGCTTTACGTCCTTATATTTCAAGAAAAAATGAACTCGAGGAAAAGCTTTCTTCTGCCTATCTAAATGAGAAGGACGATAAGGCTGAGATCATGAAGGAATATAAGAAACTCATGGAAGAAATCAATGAGGTTCCTTCAGTTAAGAAATATAATAAGGCTTATGAAGACGTCAAGAAGATTAAAGAAATATTCGATAAGGAGCTGATATTCAAACTTTTATGATAAGGATAATAGGAGGAACATATCGTTCTAGGCAGATCACTGTTCCAGATTTAGAGGGAGTAAGACCTACTCAAGATAGAGTTAGAGAAGCGGTATTCTCCGCTTTAGGGACATCTATTTGCAATTCATCTGTACTTGATCTTTTTGCCGGTTCTGGTGCTTATGGATTCGAGGCTATCTCTAGAGGCGCTAAAGATGCGACTTTTAATGACATCAATCAATCTTGCCTTAACGCAATAAGGGATACTTCTACAAAGCTGAAGTGCACTGATAAAGTCAATATTGTAAAAGGGGACTATAAAAAGACCCTTTTAAAGCTAGCTAAAGATAACAAGAAGTTCAATGTCATTTTCCTCGACCCTCCTTATGCCGAGGATATAAATAAGGATGTAATTTTATCTTCTAAAGATACTTTGCTTGCTAATTGTGGTATTGTAGTGGCTGAACAAGAAACTCCTTTAGAAGAGATTGAAGGCTTCTTGCTGAAGACCTATAAGTACTCTTATAAGAGAGTAGGGATTTATAGAAAGGTGGACTAAATATGAGAATCGCTGTATACCCCGGAAGCTTCGACCCTATCACTAACGGACATGTCGATATGGCCAAAAGAGCTTTGAAGATGTTTGATAAACTTATTATCATCGTCGCTAACAATATAGAGAAGAAATACTTCTTCACTATCGATGAAAGAGTAAATCTAGTGAAAAAGACTTTCGCCGGCATGGATAATGTCGAAGTCATAAAAGGGGAAGGGCTCACCGCTGTTCAGGCTCAAGAGCTTGGAGCTGTGGCTATCATCAGAGGATTAAGAATGGTCTCTGATTACGAATATGAATATCAGTACGCAGCCGTTAATGAATACTTAGCCCCTAATATCGATATGGTCTTCTTAATGTCTCATAAAGAATACTCGTTCATCTCATCCTCAAGAGTAAAGGAAATCTTCTCTCTTGGCGGGGATGTTAAGCATCTTGTACCTCAAGTCGTCTACGATACTATGGTTGAAAAAGAGAAGAATAAGAAAAAGTAGTAAAGACTAGACGATAACTAAATCAAGGCATGAAAAAAGCGAGAACTGAATCTCGCTTTTCTTATGTCTATAAACCGTTTCTATCGATATCGGATGAAGAGAAGAACTTGTGTAAGCCAGCTAAGGTCTTGCCTTTATCTGAAGTGACAGATGAATCAGAACTGTCTTCGATGGTAGCGTAAACTTTGGAGACGTGGTAGTTGTACTGAGCACCAGTGACAGGATTCAAGATAGTAGCAGGAGTATTGTCGTCATTCTTGAATTCGCTATCGATGTGGTCATTTGTTCTGAACCAGACTAATGTAGGAGAAGGGAGTAAGGAAGAAGTGTTTGTTCCGGTATATTCACCATTTTGAGTAACCTCTAGACCAGATGAATCAGTGGAATAGGACTTCCAGCTCTCATATATGTTCTGAGTGGCATTCTTGAAGCCAGTCATCATATCGTTAGTAACCTTATAGTAGTTGTAGTAGTTTTCATCGATATCGTAGAAGTCAGATTTAGAACCGCCATCTTCAAGGGCGACGATCTGAGTGTTGAAGCAGAAGACTTTAACAGCACCAGCTTCAGTCTCATAAGATTCTAAGCCTTCATCCAAACTTGTAGTAGCGGAATCGGTAGGATTGCAGAAGAGAACTGCGAACTCATCTCCGCCTTTATCTAAATCATCGATTTTGGCGATGACTTCATCGTAATTGACTTTGTTGTTCTCGATGTACTTAGCTCTCTTGTTATCAGAGATAGCGTTAGAAATACCGCTGGTAATAGGAGAAATGCATAAGACGACAGCAACGACGACACCTACGAGAAGGACGACTTGGAACCAAGCGGTTGACTTCATCCATTCCCAAACTCTATCTAATACTTTTTTCATTATGATATCTCCTGTTTTTTGACAAATGATTGGAAGCTTTTTTGACTTCTGACAAATCCTCTATATATTATCATCATCACCCTTGGCAAATCAAGGAATTATCAAGGCTTTAAAGATAGTTTTCATGGCCTACTATTTAAGAAAAGAAATCAAAATGGCTTAGCAGAAATGCCTACTGCACCTTGCTAAGCCTTTTTTCTTGTTAGCCGTTCCCTAACAGCATTATTCTAATGGGGGTCACTAACCCTTGAGTTAGGAGACGTAAGCCATTTTCTCCGGCTTATGGAGACCACTTAGTTAAGGTGGTATTCTTAATATAAAAGCGGTTACATATTTTGTCAATACTAAATAAACAAAATCATCAATATTGGTGTCTTTTGGGGACTTTATATGCTTTTAGGAAGTTGATTTAATCCTTGTAGACCGTATACTATATTTGTATGTCAAAAAAACCTAAATTTATAGAATTTGATGTCGTCACTGTTATTAAGACAGGCGAGAAGAGAATGGTCGATAAGGTCATCAAGGAAGATGACGGCTTTATTTATGTGACTACACCTGTGTCGGATGGATCTGTTCCTAATGACGATAAGAAGAAGTTTTATGAGGATGAACTTTCATTGACTTCTAAAAAGGACCTGAAATCCATAAAGACTATCTGCTCAGTTCTTTCTAAAGAAGAAGTTCAGTTTTTAACTGATTGTCAGGTTCAGAGCCTGGATGAGATTCCTCTTTCTCAAAAGTCTGTTAAATGGGTGATGGAGTTTCTCACTGATATTCTTTTTGAAAATGAGTTGGAGAAAGACAATAAGGCCGATGATGCGGTCTTGGCTTATCTTGTTAGAATCATAAAGAAACTAGCGGATTCTCAAGGGCTTACTACTTATGTTCCTAATCTTTATTACGGGCACGTATTCAATAACTTACTTGCTAATGAAGACTCTAGTATTGACGATATCGTGGATGTAATTGCTAAGCTAGCTGAACTAGGGGATTATTCTCCTATTCTTTCTGTCGTCCCGTTCTTCGCTAAAAACAAGAATATATCTCCTGAGATGATATACGACTTATTGGAAAGTGCTGCTGACCACGATGTATATAAAGCATATTGCTCGATGGCTTTAATAAGATTGGATAGGAAGTGTATTCTTTATGATCCTGATCTGGCTTTGAGCTTGCTTTCTGTTCCTAATTCTATGGGCTTAGCCCCTTCTTATTACTTAACTAGTTACATCATCTTTAATTACCGCACAGAAATAAATGAAAGGCTCTACTCCTTTTTTATGTGCTTTAAAGCATATAAAGAGGAGATAGGATTCCTTCTAGATGGCATCGATGATGTCTTAGTTCCTGAAGAGTGCTTCTTACTTGGGAAGATATGCAAGAAACAGAACTCACCTTCCTTAAATAGAAAGCATGCCTTGATGTTCTTCCTTATAAGCAAGGCCGCAAATGAGATAAGAAAAGAAAAGCCAGGGTATCTTACTATAGGAGATAAGGGAGGCTTTAAAAGAAAAATCGAAAGGGAACTATCTACTTTTACTCCTGACGAGAAAAAGTACTTCTCTACAGATAATGTCTTAGATCCTACTTTTGGATACGAAAGACTGCTTTTTGCTGACTCCAATGAATATCTTATCGACAATATAGAGCAGGATAAGTCGGAGAAGTTCTTGAAGATCACTATGACTATTCAGAACAATGTAATCCCAGCTATTGATTCAGATGGGATCATTCATCTTTACGACAAAGTAATATTAAGAATAAAGGGTGCTGTACCTATCAAGAACTTGAAGACTCATTTCTATATGGGTCTTAATTATACGATAAGGTTCATGACTCAAAGCGGAATGATTTATTTCTATTTTAACGATAAAGGCGGCTTCGGCTTTTTTGACGCGGTCGGAGAATCTTATCAGTCCTCCTTAAACGAATGGAAAGGTCCTTTGAGGCCCTTAGGGAAATCAGTAAAAATTTATGATCGTGTCTTGGAGGATGAATCTAAGAAATAAAAAAAACCTGGCTAACCAGGTAATTATCTAAATGGTGCCTCGTGCCAGAATCGAACTAGCGATTGGTCCTTACCATGGACCCGTTATACCACTTAACTAACAAGGCAACGCGTCTTAATCGCGCATTTAAGATAATACCTAGTGTAGAGATTTTTGTCAATAACTTAACACGGTTTTTTACCTAATAAATGTGAGGATTTCATGATTTTCATTTATTGGTGCATATATAGGGCGAAAAATACGTATAAAAATATGACTTCAAAGTAAAAAAGGCATTTAAGAAGTGTGATAGGACATTCTTAATTAGCCCTCTAATTATGGCTTTATATTATTGGCGCATAATTGAAAACTTTATGCATTATTGCTAGAATGAAGATGCCTAGAGGGCTTGTGCGTTTCCGACATGTCATTTTCGGGAGCAGAATGCTCTAGCCGTGTTGAAAGCCTAGCATGACTAGGAATCCTAAAGCTAGGGACTATGCACCCACCTTGCAAAAGGGAATATGAGATGCTCTCTAGGCCTTTTGTTAGTTTGTTTTTTATATATATAAAGGAGAATAGATTAGGTTATGAAATACGATGAGTTATGTGTTGCCGCCATTCGCTCGACATGCCTAGACGTTACTAATAATGCTAAGTCAGGTCACCCTGGCATGGCGTTATCATCTGCTCCTATTCTTTATACTTTGTTCTCTAGACACCTAGTGTCAGATCCTACTCATCCTAATTGGGTCAACAGAGATAGATTTGTTCTTTCTGCCGGTCACGCTTCCGCTCTTTTGTACACTATGCTTCATATCTGCGGATATTCTGTTACTAAAGAAGACCTCAAGTCCTTTAGAAAATTAGGATCTATTACTCCTGGACATCCTGAAGTCGGTAAGACCTCTGGTGTCGATTGCACTGCCGGTCCTTTAGGACAAGGCATCGGTCAGGCTGTAGGTATGGCTGTCGCTGAGACCATGCTCTCAAAGATGTATCCTGATGGTGAAAAGCTATTTAACCATTACACATATTGCTTATGCGGAGATGGATGCTTAGAGGAAGGCTTATCTCAAGAGGCTATCTCTTATGCTGGCATGCAGCATCTTAATAAGCTCATTCTTTTCTACGATAGAAATAAAGTCACTCTCGATGGTCCTTTAGCAGATTCTTCTATTGAAGACACTGCCGGAAGATTCATGGCTGATGGCTGGGATGTCATCAGAGTTAAAGACGGCAATGATTGCGATTTGATCGATAAGGCTATAAAGAAGGCTAAGGAGTCTACTTTGCATCCTACTTTGATCATCGTCGATACTGTTATCGGATACGGCACCCCTAAACAGGGAACTTGCAAAGTCCACGGTTCACCTGTTGGAACTGAAGATGCTATCAAGGCTAAAGAGTTCTACCATTATGATTATCCTGCCTTTGAGATTCCTGATGAAGTGTATCTTACTATGAAGGGAAGCTTCATCGATAGAGGAACTAAGGCTTTTAAGGCATATGAAGATGTCTTTAAGCAGTATTCTGTCGATCATAAGAAAGAAAGCGAATATCTGAAGTCTACTATCCATAACGATGTGTCTTCTTATTTGCTCTCCGATACTGATACTATTCCTAACCCCGGCAATGAAGCCACCAGAGTCTCTTCTGGTCACGCTTTGAATATCTTCGCTAAGGAAGTCACTAACTTAGTCGGAGGCTCAGCTGATGTCGCTTCTTCTACCATGACTAAGATTGCTGATATTCCTACTTATCTTCCTTCTGATAGAGGCGGAAGAAATATGAACTTCGGCATCAGAGAATTCGGTATGGCCTCTATTCAAAACGGCATGCTGCTACACGGTGGCCTTAGAACTTATGTTGGCTGCTTCTTAGTGTTCTCCGACTATATGAAGCCTGCTATCAGAATGGCTGCCTTATCTCATCTTCCTGGTATCTATATCTTAACTCACGATACTATCGCCTTAGGCGAAGATGGTCCTACTCATCAGCCTATAGAGCACTTAGCTATGCTTCGCTCTATTCCTAATGTCGATGCCATCAGACCTTGCGACGCTAAGGAGACTTTCGCCGCTTGGAAGCTCGCTCTTATTTCAACTACCACTCCTACTTGCCTAATCCTCACTAGACAGAAGCTTGTTCAGCAGGCTAACTCTAATTTCGAGGGAGTAAGTAAAGGCGGCTATGTCATCTCCAAGGAAAAAGAGAAAGTCGACTTTACTATCGTCGCCTCTGGTTCTGAAGTCGAGCTCGCTATTGAAGCTCAGAGACTTCTCATCGAAGACGGAGTCGATGTCAGAGTCGTCTCTATGCCTAGTATGCATCGCTTCGATAAGAACAATGATTCTTATAAGGATGAAGTTATGGGTGCTCCTTATGAGAAGAGAATTGCTGTCGAGATGCTTTCATCCTTCGGCTGGTACAGATACGCTAAGAATACTATGTGCCAGGATGATTTCGGAGCTTCTGGTGTCGGAAGTGAAGTCGTCGCTCACTTTGGATTCACACCTGAAAACCTCAAGGATAGAGTCGAATCTATTCTCGGAATGAAAAAAGAAGCCTAGTTCACTTAAAATCAAAAGGAGTCTTCGTTAACTAGAAGGCTCCTTTTTTAGTGATTGAATTAAGCGATAAGTCCGTCAGCTGACCAGATTAGATCGACCCAGTTAGGGCAATCGATAAAGGGGTTGCGGTTTTTCTGGTATTTCTGAACGGTATAGTTTCTGTACATCTCTCTTTCGTTTACTACATCTTTTACATTCCACTCGTATACGTACTTAAGTAAGCCCAGCTCACTTGAAGTGGATTGATTTGTGTTATTGGTGATTGAGCAGTTAGTAGGATACATGACTGCCATATAAAGGACAGATCTGGCACAGTCGCCTTTAGCGTTATCTATAGGTTCAAACCCTAATGAGTTATTGTATTTAGAATCATCTGAATATCCTTCAGCGGTCTTGATATCTGTATAATATGTCTCACCTTCAGAGAACTGATAATAGTTCAAATTTTCTCTTTTGCCGTTTACATTTTTATCCGAGCAATGAAGAGAATGGAGATCAGTTCCTATTCCAGGGTTGCTAGTATTGAAGCCTCCTCTTGACTGAGGGTATACATGCTCTTTATTCCATAATTGGCTTCCGGTTGTCTCGCCTAGTCTATCTGCTGCCTTAACAGAACGCTGAGTATATATTTCTATTACGTTATCAGAGTTATCTAGATCCTTATCTACTTCTTTTAGCAGTTGAGAATCTTGTGAATAGGTTTTCATAGACGTACCTGAGGAAATGATATCGTGAAGTTTGTTCTTTAAAGCTGTTCCTTTAAGGCCTTCGACTCCGGCATAATACTCTTTTTGAGCATTAGTAAAATAAGAAGGGAACTGAGCGCCTTGCTCAATCTCTGCACTAGTCAGATGAGTATATACACCAGGGAAACCTGCTCCGTAATAAGTAATGGCGGAGGTTTCTTCCTTGCTGCTTTGAGTGCTGGAAATAGAAGACTGAACTGAGGAACTAGTAACTGAAGAAGTGACTTGACAAGATGATAGAGTGAGAATAAGTGCGCTGATAATGTAAAGGTATTTGTGTTTCATAGTATTAATAGTATAGCAAAACTATAACGATTTTCGTGTTTTTATTGTTTTTATGACCCTCGACTATTGTAATCGCTTTCAAATTATCACTAAATTGTCGTTATTTTATAAAACTCTTCAAATATCATTTTGTTTGTTTCAAAATAATAGGGTAGGTTATTACTGCCTTGTCTCAGAAAGGAAATATATTTATGGAAAGAGGTTCAGGCGTCTTACTTCCAGTCTTCAGTTTACCAACTAGGTATGGAATAGGGACTTTCGGTAAGGAAGCTAGACATTTTATAAAGTTTCTAGAGGCTTCTGGTCAGAAATACTGGCAGATGCTTCCTCTTAATCCGACATCATATGGTGATTCGCCCTATCAGTCATTTTCTGCTTTTGCTCTTAACCCTTATTTCATAGACTTACAGATGCTCATAAAACAAGGGTTCATTACTAAAGACGACGCTAGACCCCTCAACCATCTTTATAAGAGAGATATTAATTACGGTGAGCTTTATCAGAAGAGATTCACTATTCTTCATAAGGCATATAAAGCTTCATATCATTATTTAGAAAACAAGATAAAGACTTTCAGAAGATCAAATGCCTTCTGGCTCAATGACTACGCTTTGTTCATGGTCATCAAGGGGCTTAACGGTGGAAAGTCTTGGCTTGAATGGTCTTCTGATCAAAGACTTAGAGATAAAGAAACTCTCTTGGACATTGCCGATGATAACGAAGATGAGATTAAATTCTGGATTTGGTGTCAGTATGTCGCTTTTACTCAATATAAGAAGATTAAGAGCTTTGCTAAAAGGCATCATATAAAGATCGTCGGTGATATTCCTATTTATGTTGCTCTGGATTCATCTGATGTCTGGGCAAATTATAAGTTCTTCCAGTTAGATGAAGATAGAAAGCCTACTTTAGTAGCTGGTGTACCCCCTGATTATTTCTCCAAGACCGGACAGCTGTGGGGCAATCCTCTCTACGATTATGAGAAGATGAAAGCCACCGGCTTCAAGTGGTGGAAGAAGAGAGTCTCTAAATGCACTAAGTTGTTCGATGTTCTAAGAATCGATCACTTTAGAGGCATGGAGTCTTATTGGGCTGTTCCTTACGGTGATGAGACTGCTATTAACGGTCACTGGATTAAGGGACCTGGCATGGATTTAGTTAACGCTATTAAACAAGCCGCAGGGAAGATGGAAATCATCGCTGAGGACTTGGGCTTTTTAACTAAAGAAGTCATCGATCTTAAAAAAGAAGCTAACTGGCCGGGACTTGTAGTTATGGAGTTCGGCTTTGATCCTAATGATACTAACTTCACCTCCGGCTATTTGCCTGAGAATTATAAGAGCGATTGTGTAGCCTATTTAGGAACTCACGATAACGACACTCTGGCTCACTTCTTTATCGATAAGAAAGAATTGCTGCCTACTATTCAAAAATATCTCCACTTCGACTTTGCTAACAAGAAGGAAAAGGAATTCACTCCTACCCCTCTTACTGAAAAGGAGATATACGACTTATCAGATGAGTTTATTTCTAGAATGATGAAATCAAAAGCTGATGTCACTATATTCTTGCTTCAGGATTTCTTGCATGAAGGCGGGGAGTTTAGAATTAATACTCCTGGCGTCGCTAGTGGGAACTGGCATTATCGTCTTCCTAAAGACTACCTCAAAAATGAATCCCTTAAAGAAGATATGAAAAAGCTTACCTTATCTGGTCAGAGATAGGTAAATGAGGAGGGCAATTAGCCCTCCTTTTTATTTTGCATGCCGATAATATATAATAATGAGGCTTAAGAAGAGGACTTTTTTAGTGATATTAGTTTTTTAGATAAAAGAAGGTAGCATTTAATGATAAGAGAAAGACTTCCTATAATTTATGAAGACAGATATCTGATTGGAGTAGATAAACCCAGCGGTCTTCTTTCAATTTCAACTCCTTATGAAAAAGATAAGACTATGTATCATTACGTAAGCGAATATCTTAAAAGAAGATGGGGAAGAAACTCCAGGGTCTTTGTCGTCCATAGACTTGATAAAGATACTTCTGGTGTCATGGTGTTCGCTAAGGACTTTGAGACTAAGAATAGACTACAAGATCTTTTTGAGCGGGGCGAAGTAGAAAGAAGATACCAAGCTATCCTTTCTCATATTCCCGAGAATAGAGAAGACACTATAGTCAGATACTTGAATATGGACAGAATGGGGAATGTCTACATCTCTTCTCCTAGAGATAAAGAAGCTAAAAAAGCCATCACTGAATATAGGATAGTAAAAACCAAGGGAAGCACGGCTTACGCCGACATCAGAATCCTTACCGGTAGAAAGAATCAGATAAGAATATCTTTCGCCGATATAGGATGCCCTATAATTGGAGATAAAAAATATGCTTCTGCTTCTCACTTCAGGCTTATGCTTAACGCAAATCTCTTGGATTTAAGGGCTTTATATGACAAACCTGATTATGTGCTGAAATCCGAGATAGACATTTTTAGGTAGTATATATGGTACCTGACTTTTGCACTAAGA
>LAHS01000985.1_pt1 | contig 43016 bp, 41 predicted proteins | sample 329651 | NCBI WGS metagenome assembly LAHS01 (sample SAMN03275699, study PRJNA271635) | activated sludge metagenome | isolation source: sample C-1 Sludge from hydrolytic chamber (first chamber) of Anaerobic...
CGCCGCCAAGCCAATGTGGTAAAAAAGGACTTAATGCAGCGGCGCACAATGCAAGGAACATGCTGAACGTCATCGTGCACACAAGTCCGAGCCGCACGAGACCGCGCGCTCCTTTTTCATCGCCTGCGCCGATTCTTTGCGCAACAAGCACCGTAAAGCCGGTGCACGCAGCGTTGCACAGTCCGCCCACAAGCCATGTGCTCGATGAGACAAGACCTATTGAGGCAGCACCTGCTTCACCGAGCCGACCGACCATCGATGCGTCTATGTACTGCATCAGAATTGATGACAGCTGCGCCAGAATAGAAGGCAGACTAAGCTGCCATATAAGCGCAAGCTGCCGCCGAAGTCCAAGCTGCTCTCCGCTCCGGAGGACGGCAGTCAAATCATATTTCACAAAGTACCGTTATTTGTTATATCACGGCCAAAGTATTTTTCAGAAACAGCCTTGAGTTCGCCGGACGCTCTCAGTTCTGCAATCGCCTTGTTTACTGCTTCGCGGAATGCTTTCGTCTCTTCGCCTTTGCGCATTGGAATTGCAACATTGGAAGCATCCTTTGTGAGCGCTGCAACTTTAAGCTGTGCATTCGGATGAACTCTCATGTAATCAGCATAGGAAACTTCCGCATTAAGTGTAGCATCAACACGCTTTGAAAGAACAAGCTCAAACGTCTGATCCAAAGTTTCCACGCCTGTTGCTTTTGCACCGTAGCTTTCTGCAAGCGTCATGTACGTGCTCGAAATGCTGTTCGCCGTATTTTTATCCTTAAGGTCCTCAAATGATTTGATTGAATCATTGTCGCTGCGGACAACAAGCGCTGTATGAATATATCCGTATGGCTCAGAAAAGTCATATTTTTCTGACCTCTCCGGTGTAATTTCGACGCCATTAATAACAACGTCATAGCGACCGGAATCAATTCCTGCAAAAAGTCCGCTCCATTCACCTTCAATAAATTTTACTTCAACGCCGAGTTTTTTCGCAATCATTTTTGCAACGTCGACATCAAATCCAACAAGCTCGCCTTTTTCATCGTGGTATGTCCACGGAGCCCACGTGCCTTCCATCGCCACAGTCATTTCGCCGCTGTCCTGGATTTTTTCGAGAAGGTCAGCAGGCATTTCATCCTTACTGTTTTTTTTGGAACATCCGCTCATGCAAACTGCGGCGGCAACAGCGAGCGCTGTCATCATCATAATTTTTTTCATACTAATACTCCTATCTATTCATTACAGAACTTATAAATTCACCCGTTCGTTTTTCTTTCGAATGATTGAATATCTGGTCGGAACTCCCGCTTTCCACGATAGCACCGTCTTCCATAAAAACAACACGGCTGGCAACAGACTGCGCAAACTTAAGCTCATGCGTTACGACGACCATTGTCATGCCCTCGGATGCAAGCGACTTCATCACATTAAGAACTTCACCGGTAAGCTCTGGATCAAGCGCGCTCGTCGGTTCATCAAAGTAGATGATTTCGGGATCTGTTGCAAGTGCGCGCGCAATAGCAACACGTTGCTGCTGTCCGCCGGAAAGTGCCTGCGGATACGAATCATACTTATCGCTCAGCCCGACTTTGTCGAGCATTTTTTTTGCCTTTTCCACAGCTTCGTTTTTCGGTACGCGGCGCGCAACAACAAGTCCTTCCGTTACATTCTGGAGCGCAGTCTTGTTAAGGAACAGGTTGAAGTTTTGAAATACAAATCCTGTTCTTTTCCGTATCTGCGCCACATCACTTTTTTTCATGTGCGCCATATCAAACGAGCTGCCGTCGAATTCCATCGTGCCGGTGTCTGCAGTCTCAAGAAAATTGATGCACCTGAGCGCTGTCGTTTTCCCCGCGCCGCTCGGTCCGATTATCGCAACAACTTCGCCGTCGTTTATATCAAAATCAAATCCCTTAATAATTTTTTTACCGTCAAAAGACTTTGTGAGTCCGTGTATCTTCATCATTTTTTCCTTCTGTATTTTGCGCGCTATCTGCTTTTTCTTCCGCCGAACAAGTGACCAAAGAAGCTCGCGTTGAATTCACTTTTTGTATTTCGCATCGTATACCTGTTAAGTTTCTTTTCACCAAATCGCTGCAGCTGCGTTAGTACAGTAGAGAACAAAAGATAAATCAATGCGACTTCAATATACAGTGCAAGCGGCTCATACGTTCGCGCGACAATCCGCTGCGTTGACATAAACATTTCTGCAACAGTGATATTCGCGGCGAGCGATGTGTCCTTTACCATCGCAATCAGTTCATTTGAAAGCGGCGGGAATGCAGTTCTGAATGCCTGCGGCAAAACAATCCGTCTCATAATTTGAAGATACGACATACCGACGCAGTATCCTGCCTCAATCTGACCATACGGAACAGATTCAATAGCAGCGCGCATTGTTTCCGCACAGTACGCGCCTTCGTTTATTGCAAAAACAGCGACAGCGCACGGGAACGGATTAATCACGATGCCAACTTTCGGCAGACCGTAAAACACGACATAAAGCTGAACAAGAAGCGGAGTTCCGCGCACAACCCAAATGTAAAAACGCGACAGCGTCGTAAACACCTTGATGTGCGCGAACTGAACAAGAGCCACTACAACTGCTATGCACAGCGCAAGCGTAAATGCAATCGCCGTAAGAGGAATCGTTACCTGAATGCCAGGAACGAGAATCTTCCAGAAGGAATCTGTTAAAATAGAAACAAGCCTTTCATTCATCATACAGTTATAAGCTACACATTGGAGTTTACTCGAAGTCAAGGAAATTCGTTACAAGATGCAGAATACATCAGAATAATGCATCTTTATAGAAGATAAAATCAATCAGTATGTCCAATAAGCCGCACAAGTGTCTTATACACAAGATCTGCATCAATCGGTTTTGAAATGTGAGCATTCATGCCTGCGCAAAGTGCTTTTTTAACATCCTCTGCAAACGCATCCGCAGTCATTGCGATAATTGGAACTGTATGCGCATCGTGGCGCAGAAGCGAGCGGATTGCTTTTGTCGACTCATAGCCGTCCATCACCGGCATCCGTATATCCATGAGAATCGAATCGTAATAACCAGGCGTCGACTTTTCAAACATGCGCATGCCGCGCTCTCCGTTTTCTGCAACATCAACTATCATGCCCTTTTCCTGCAGAAGCGCTTTTGCAATCTCCTGATTCAGCGGATGGTCTTCGCAGAGCAAAATGTGACGGCCGTTGAGCACTGAATAATCAGTAACATCCGTGCAAACAGCTTTCTTCTGAGAAACCTGACTCACAGGAATACAGTCGTAATCTGCAGACAAAGAGAATGTTGTTCCTTTTCCAAGCTCACTTTGAACAGATATTTTTCCTTTCATCAAGTCGACAAGTTTCTTAACAATTGAAAGACCAAGCCCCGTTCCTCTGTTGTCTGCAACGTCGCTGCGGTTTTCCTGCATAAACGGCTGGAAAAGATTTTTCTGGAACTCAGGACTCATGCCGATTCCTGTATCGGAAATTTCAACCATGATGTGAATCTTTCCTGTCTCGAGCATTTTCGAAAATAATCGGCATTTAATTGTGCCGCCTTCCGGTGTAAATTTTACAGCGTTTGAAAAAATATTAAAGTATATCTGATTTACGCGAACAATATCTGCAACAGGAACCACATTGACCGGCTGTGCGTCTATGATGAGCTTGATGTTTTTTTCTTTGCACAGCGGCATGATTACTGCATTCATATAGCTGAGCAATTCGTCAAAGGAATATGGCTGCGGATGAAGTTCAATCATGCCGCTTTCTGCTTTTGCCATATCGAGAATGTCGTTAATAAGACCAAGCAGAAATTTTGATGATGTATCAATTTTTTCAAGATAGTCAGTTGTTGCGGCAGGATTCTGCTGTTCTTTTGCGAGCCGCGTCATGCCGATAATTCCGTTCAGCGGAGTGCGGATGTCGTGGCTCATGCGGGAGAGAAAATCTGACTTTGCAGAGTTTGCCGATTCCGCATCATGGAGAGCCTTTGCCATGCGCTCACGAGTTTCACGCTCATCTTCATAAATTGCAGTTACGTCGCTGAACAGAAACACAATTTCATCTTTATGCTCATCGAGATAAAAAACATCGGCTTCGATGCGGCAGTTCGGATGAGCAGGAAGAAGCTCACTTTTTTTGCTGCTTGTAAAATAAAATGTATAGACTGGTTCCGTGCGGAGAGTATCAATAATTATTTCGTAATCAAATCTGCGCCGGCATTCAGCCTGTTCGGAATCAGAAATGCTGTCTTTGCTGATTAACTCATACGCATCATCATACGAAATATTATCAAGTTTCTGAACGAGAGGAACTCCTGCTGATTCCACATGAATTGTTTTTGTCTGCAAGTCGAGATACACAACGCCTATATAGCGGTCATCAATCACGCGTCGTCCTATTTTTTCCTGAACGATTTGATCAGTTATGTCATCTGAATAGAAAAAAACAAACAAATCGCCTGATGCAGGATCAGGAAGAATTTCCATGTGAGAAGAAACCCACCGTATTTTGTCACCGATATAACGGCGGTACCGCATTGAGGAATCAGATTTTCCCTCTTTTGCATAATTGTGCATTCCTTTCAAACTGCACGCTGAAAGATATTTTATGCGGTCTTCTCTGTCAGGAATTCTGTTTGCAACATGAATCATTACCTGCCACGATGTTGAATCGGAGCTGTACTTTACCGGCACAAGTCTGTTCGCATCATTCAGAACATCGGCGCGAACAGGAATGGTCATCAAATCTGAATCCGTTGTCTGAAGATTCGTCTGCGAGTTTTTTGTAATATTAAAAGAGAACGCTTCAAATGTTTTTCCTTCAAGCGTCTTGAGTCTCAGCCTCTCTTTTTGAATCCGCTCCTCCGCAAGTTTCTGGTCATTCACGTTGAGCGAATATCCTGGAGCCTTAACAATTTTACCTTTCGCATCTCTGACAGTAGTAAAATTTGTTCTGATCCAGAGCTGAGTTCCTTCATACAACATATTTGTTGTGCATGATGCGGAAGAAGCGCCGGCATCAAGCTGTGAAATCATATTCCTGAAAACGATGCCGTCTTCGAGAGACATTTTCATGTAAGAGATAAAAGATTCAGGATAATTATCCCATGTAGTAGGAAGGGAGCGGTAATGAGTATTTAAAAAATGAATTTCAAGCCGGTGCTTTTCTGGAAAATAAGTAAAAAACTGAACATCAGAACTGTTCACCGCATCTCTGATAAGTTCCGCATTTTCCTTTATTTTCCGTTTGCCCGATTCCTGCTCGTTTTTAGAATCCTTCATCTCTCTTTTTTCGGCTCCGCTTTGCCTTTTAATTTTAACAGTGCCACATTGATTTTGCAAATTTACGGCCGGAAGTCTTGCGGCAAAATAGTCGTGTTAAGCCCCGCAAACCGCTGATTAAGTTCCATGTAATATCTTCTATAAATACGGTAGCCGCCTTTTGTATTTGCCGTGATGAACGGGAACGGAAGCGCACTGTCTTTTACAATGCGCGCAAAATCATACTCGCCGTTCACTTTCCATCCGTTCAAAAGTCCGATTGATATAGCATTTGCCGGACATCCGAATGAGCACGACACGCAAAGTGCGCACGAATGACCCATAGTGATTTTACCGTCGCGTTCAGAAATGTTGTGCATCGGACAGTTTCCAACGCATTTGCCGCAGTGAATGCATTTATGTGCATCAACTTTCATGAACGGCCCCTGCGCTTTTGCATACAGCCACTCGATGCGCAGAACAGCGCTCAGCAGACAATGCAGCGGATGAAACGGATTGCGCTCGTGTTTTCCTTCTATAATCTCACGCGCATTTGATCTCGCAAGCGCGCGCGCATACACAGTCATCTGTTTTACCATTGCGTCGCAGTGGCGCACAATCATGTTGTACGGCATAACAAAGTGGCGGTCGGTGAGAATACTAAAACCGCCGCGCGCGAGTATTCTTCTGAGCATGTCAGATGACGCGTCGTTTACGTGAAGCCCCTCACCGCTCGTTTCGAAAATAAACGCATTCACAGCTGTTGACTGACATGGTGCTGCTACGCGCGCATCTTTCGCCGCACGGCAAGTCTGTGCTTTATGCGCACCTTTCCGCGCACGGCAAAGCGCACGAGCAAACGAAATCACAACTTGCGGCGCATTAAGCGCATGAATCGGATATCCGAACCCGACAAGATCAGCTTCTGCAGACTGACTGTTGAGCTGATGCATCATGCGCGGCTCAATCGGTATGATTTCTGTTTCGTAATCGCCCGCCAAATATTCTTTGTAGTACGACGCAACGCGGAGTGTATTTCCTGTTCCGGAAAAAACAAACAGTATGCACTTCTTCATGACATTTTTTCTCCGTCCGGCGGGTACACCCTGTTCTGCTCTTCGAGCACGTGCGAATCATAATATACCTGCGCATAAAACGGGATATGCGGCGCTTCGCGGTCATACGTCCACGGGTCAGGCTCACAGCATTCCGGGCACCAGAATCCCGCCTTAATAATAGTGAACGGACGCGCGGAAAACACATGCCCGTTTCTGCACCGCCATGCAAGCGGCGTAAACAAATCGCCCTTTATCATTTTTTTTGAATCGCATGAGCCTCCGCGGAATGATGCAGCCTGCTTCATGTCCGCAAGAGTAAGGTCACAGTCCTTCTTTGTTTCATCATATCCGTGATCGAGCAGATAGCGCTTTTCGTTTCCGCTTCGCAGCAGTTTAGCGTAGTCGATATTGCCTTCGTATGTCTTACCTTTACTCAGAAGCGGATAATCGCGCCAGTCTGAAGGGATTTTTGCATATTCTTCGCGGCTGATAAAAAATGCTTCTATTCTGCCTTCGTTGTTGTCGCGGAGCCAGCGCATCGGTGCATTGTAGTGATTCAAAAGACGCTCGATTACGACTTTGCGCAGAAGCGGCACAGGAACAAGTTTGCCGAGCTTAAAGTACCAGCAGTCCTTTTTCATCCTGTTCCAAAAGTCATCCGCGCTTTCTGTCTGATAGTCGAGCCATTTGTTAAGCACATCCGAATCTGAATACCACACGCAGTGAAAATTCCGCGGTATATTCCAGTTCGGCTTAAAGAACTGTTCCGGCGTTGCGCCCATAAGACCGAATCCCGCCTTGAATGTATCGTAGCCGGTAACACGGCATTTTTCGCCGCCACAGATGTTGTAATCGTTGCGCCAGAATCCCGAAAGACAGCCGCCCGCATCTTTTTCAATCAGGTGCTGAATCATAAGCCCGCTGTCCTTGTCGGTCACCCACTCAATCGGCACATTCCACGTTGTATGGAACATGAGCCCGTCATTCAGATTGTTCGTCATAAAATACTTGTGGAGAATTCCTGTCTGGCGGAGCACAACCCAGTTCTCTATATCTGACTCAAGCACATACCGCTCTGCCTTTGCCTTTGATGCCCCGTAATAGTCGTACGCGCTTACAATTACAGGGTCACCCATCCGTGCCCACGGGTGGCGGTAATTGCGGTTTCCGTAGATGGCAACTGTTGATATATACACCAGTTTTGTCGATTTCTGCTGGCCGCACGCATCAATCGCGTCTACAACATTCCTGGTTCCTGCCGTATTTGCGGAAAATGTCCTTTTTGGGTCAGCATCAGCCTTTGGGGGAATAATCGACGCACAGTGAATCACATAGTCGCATCCGGACACAAATTGACGCACCGCATCAGTATTTTCAAGCGCACCGTCGACTATTTCTATCCGGTCACGCGCCTTTTTAAGCAGTTTTCTAAAAAAACTCCTGTTATGACGTTTTTTTGCGTTTCTCAGAAGCAGCCGTATTTTTATATTTCCTTGTATATCAAGGAGATGACACAAAACTTCTCCGCCCATAGCACCGGAAGCGCCCGTCAAGCCGACGACCATATTTTTAAACCATCCCCGGTGTCTTCTGAACACCGCACGCTATTTTTTATCTCTATTTATAACTTTCTTAAAATAGTATAACACACTAAGAGGACAAAGGCGCAGCCATATTCCTTTTCTTGCCTATTTGGTGTAAAATTGCAACTTTACAAGATACGAGCTGTGTCTAACTAAAGGGTTTATGAAGCACGATATAATCTACTACAGCGATGAATTAAAAGACGAATTCGCTTTTGACACTATAAAACCGCGCAAAATTGGAAAGGACTGGGTATATGTCCATCATTCTCTTTTTAAATCATTTACGCGCTGGTTCTGGTACCGTCTTGTGGCATTCCCGCTGGCACTCGTCTATCTCAAGCTTCATTTTCACCACAAAATTGTAAACAGAGGCGCTTTCAAGCAGGTCAAAAATACTGCTTTCTTTATATACGGAAACCACACGCACAACATGTGCGACGCACTTATTCCAACGTTCACCGCATTTCCGGCTAGCGTCTATGTCATTGTAAATCCGAACAATGTTTCGATGCCTGTTCTCGGCAGAATCACACCGAGTCTTGGCGCAATCCCGCTTCCCGACGACCGCGATTCAACAAAAAATTTTATGGACTGCATCACAGCGCGTGTTCAGCAGAAAAAGTGCATCGCAATTTATCCGGAAGCGCACATCTGGCCGTACTACACAAAGATTCGTCCGTTCGTTTCCACATCATTCCGCTATCCTGTTGAATACAATGTGCCGTGCTTCTGTTTTACGAACACATACCAGAAGCGCCGCTTTTCAAAAGTGCCGCGGATTGTCACCTATGTTGACGGTCCTTTCTATCCCGATAAAAAATTAAGCGGCCGCGATCAGCGCGAGGACTTGCGCAACAGAGTATTTGCAGCAATGACAGAGCGTGCAAAGAACAACAGCGTTGAGCTTATCAAATACATAAAGAAAGAAGAGGCACCGCATGATTAACATTCTCTTCTGCGGCAACAGCGGTGTCTTTGACGGCGTGCTCACCTGCGCCCTTTCTCTTTTCAAGCGGACGTCATCAAAAGAGCCGTTCAACTTTATGCTGTTCACAATGGATTTGCGCGACATCGATTCTAAATATGCGCCGATTACTGACGAACAGGTTACGTTCTTCGATCATCTTATTAAGGAATACAATCAGGCTAACAGCGTAAAAAAAATTGACGTTACGCAGTTCTACAACAGTGAATTCAGAGACTGCCCGAACGCGCGCTGTTACTGCTCGCCGTATACACTCATCCGTCTGTTTGCAGATAAAGTCCCTGACATGCCGGACAAATTTTTGTATCTCGACGCAGACATTATGTTTAACCGCGACGTTCATCTTCTATATGATATCGACGTAAGTTCGTATGAATATGCTGCGGCGAATGACCACTACGGCAAGTATCTTATTAATCCGGGCTACATCAACGCAGGAGTTCTTCTGTTCAATATGAAAAAATGCCGCGAGACAAATCTTTTTGCCAAAGCGCGCGAACTCATAAAAACAAAAAAACTCGTGTTCGCCGACCAAAGCGCAATCATCAGAAGCACAACAAAACGCAAACTGCTCGCACAGAAATTCAACGACCAGAAATTTCTGCACAAGCACACAGTCATCAGGCATTTTTCGCGCCGGTTGTTTTATCTGCCGTATCCGCACATCGACAACATCAAGCAGTGGAATGTAACGGCAGTTCACAAGGTATTCAGATATTTCGTTTTTGATGATATTCTGTTCGAGTACATTTTCCTAAAAAAAACGTTCGAGCGGGAATCAGCAAAAAACAATAAGAGTTTATAAACAGGTTTGTTATAGAGGTTTTGAGTATGGAAGAAAAAGAATCCGTCCCAGTGTTTTACGCATGCGACGATAACTTTGTAAAGTTTACAATCGTCTCAATCACGTCACTGAAGGCGAACGCATCAAGAAAGTATCATTATGACATTCATGTTCTGTATACTGAAATGAGTACTGACATGAGGGAACGCACGCTCGCGCTCGCAGATGACGACTTTTCTATCACCTTCGATGATGTAAGCCGTTTTCTCAAAGCAGTAAACTACCGTCTCCACGTGCGCGATTACTATTCAAAAACGACGTATTACCGTCTGTTTATCCCGGATCTCTATCCTGATTTAAAAAAAGCTGTATACGTAGACAGCGACACTGTTATCCTCGGCGACATTTCTGAGCTGTATCACTATGAGCTTGGCGATAACTATGTCGGCGCATGCAACGAGCAGGCAATGGTTCAGGAACCGGTGTACGGCGAATATGTTGAAAAATGTGTCGGCATCGACCGCAATCATTTCTTCAACGCCGGCGTTATCCTCATGAACTGCGAAAAATTCCGTGACAAGCACGTGCTCGACACATTCATTAAACTGCTGCACGAATACACATTCGTCGTTACGCAGGACGAAGACTATCTCAATGTCATCTGCAAAGACAAAGTTCTCTGGATTGACAACAACTGGGATGTCGAGGTATTCGGCGAAATAAAAGGCAAGCCGGAAGACTTCAAGCTGATTCACTACATCATGGTTTCAAAACCGTGGCATTATGAAGACTGCCGCTTCGGCGACTTCTTCTGGAAGTATGCAAAGCAGACATCAGTGTACGACCTGATTCTGCAGGACCTTAAAACATATACCGACGCCCAGCGCGCAAACGATGTCGTCATCTGCGACCGTCTTATGCAGACAGCAAGAACAGAGACAAACCGCGAAGACAACTATTTGAACAGACAAAATCTGCTTGCGTCTGTTACAAAAGTTATTTCATCGTTCATATCAAAACCGGAAGTCAAACAGTCAGAAGACAGACTCCGCGTTCTCAAAAAAATTGATGAGTATGAGCGCGAAGGAAAATTCGACGTTGATGTTGAGGAAGATCCGCCGTCACGCACAATTATGCCGGGCGAAGTCGACTACGAACAGAAAAAGCTCAAGAGCAAAATCATGTCATGGTACGCATTCACACTCGCGCGCAATTTCTTAAAGCAGCAGATCCGTCAGAAACACATGATTATCCGCGGCATTGAAGGCATTGAGAATCTCAACGGACTCAAGAGCGGCGCAATCATGACATGCAACCACTTCAACGCATTCGACAGCTTTGCAATTCAGCTTGTGTATGATGAAATTCACAAGCGTGTAAAACACGGCAAGTTCTTCAGAATTATTAAGGAAGGAAACTACACAAGTTTCCCCGGCTTCTACGGAATTCTGATGCGCCATTGCAACACACTTCCGCTCAGCTCAAACCGCCATACAATGAATGAATTTATGACAGCGGTAGACAATCTTCTCAAGGCCGGCAACTTTGTTCTTATTTATCCGGAACAGAGCATGTGGTGGAACTACCGCAAGCCGAAGCCTTTAAAGAAAGGTGCTTTCATTTTCGCTACAAAAGCGAAAGTTCCTGTCATCCCTAGTTTTATCACCATGGACGACAGCAGCATCATCGACGACAACGGTTTCCCGGTGCAGGAATATACAATCCATATCTGCAAACCGATTTATCCGAAGCCGGAACTTCCGCGTCAGGATAATGTCGAATACATGATGGATCAGAACTACGCAGCATGGAAAGAAGTATACGAACGCGCATACAAGATTCCGCTGCAGTACGAGTCGAACTAAAAAACGAACGCTGCGCCGCCGGGGAGAGTTTATATGAAACGATTTGCTGTTATGGCTGTATTAGCACTTTGTCTTCCAATTTTCTGCTCCGCGCAGAAAGCCATTTCATCGTCGGCGCAGTCGCTCATCGATTCGTTTTTTACCGTCCGAATGAATCTGTCTCTTCACGACAAGGCAGCAGATGTAAAAGCAATTATCGCAGAGATTGATAAATTCAACGCAGACAACAAAGCAGCCATTGAAGCGTGCACCGAACAGGAAAAATTAATAATTTCAAATTTAATTGCAATGGAAAAATACAATTATCTGTATGAAATTAAAACAGAAAAAGAAAACCAGCGGCAGAGCATGAAAGCTCAGAAAGACGCATGCGAAACGTATTTTAAAACACATGATCCGGACAACAGCAGCAAGTGGCTTTTGTGCACACAGGCAGATGTCACTTCATGCTATATGGGATTCAGCATTTCTGACGTAATGAAATACGGCATGACAATCAAACCGCTCTACCAGAAAGCACTCGACGCCGACCCAAATTTTGCGTACGGGCAAATGAACATCGCGCAGTGGTATTACTTTGCTCCGGCAGTAACAGGCGGCAGCAAAAAAAAGTCACTCGATCATTTTGAAAAGGCAGCCGTTTGCGCACACTCAGCCGGAGAAAAATATTATGCAGATATCTTTCTTTCGCAGCTTTTGTTTGAATTTAAAAAATATGAACGAAGCACAGAGCTTCTTAACAAGGCGGCAGCGCTCTGTCCGAACAGCACATATATAGCAACAATCCGCAACGCAAATAAAAATGGTATGTCGCTTTTCGAATATAACAGAAGCAAGTCGAGTCTTAACGAAGAATCAAAAAAGAAATAGCCGTCTATATTTTGTCGGGATATTTTTCGCGATAAAATTCAATAAGCTGAGTCTGGGACTGAACTCCGCACTGTTCCTTAATATTTTTTATATGGTATTTCACAGCAGGTTCACTTAAATGAATCTGTACACCGATTTCTTTATATGTCATTCCTCTTGAAAGCAAAGAGAGAATCGTCATTTCACGCTCACCAAATATCGGCCGTTTTAGGCTGGAAGACATTTCATTTTCACGCCCTGCAATTTTTTTGCGAAGCACATCTTCCAAATCAGGAGAAAATGGATTTCGGCCTGCCTGCAGCTCTCGAAGATTCCGAGTAAGACTGTCGCCGTCGAGCCGTTTCAACAAGAAACCTGCAGCACCAGCTTCGATAGCTTTTAGCAAAAGCGCATCATCTTCAATTCCGGTAAGAATAACAACTTTCGTATCAGGAATCTGCGCGCGTATTTTTTTCGTAGCTTCAATGCCATCCATGCCAGGCATGTTTGCATCCATCAGCACAATATCCGGTTTATTTTCAACAGCAAGTTTTACGGCATCTTTGCCGTTCTGAGCACTTCCAACAACGGTAAAATCATACGATCGCAGAAGATTAACAAGACCTTCAATATAAATGGGATGATCGTCCGCAACAAGTATTGTCATTTTAACATTCCACCATAAATGACTGCAATTTTTGTTCCTTTCCCCTTTTCCGATGCAATTTCAAGGTGACCGCCAGTAAGAAGTGCTCTTTCTTCCATTATTCTTATACCTGAAGAATGCACTGCTCCGTTATGCGAGTCTATTCCTTTTCCGTTGTCTGCTATATAGTATATCACACTCTTGTCATCATTCACGGTCATTCCAATTATTATTTGAGTCGCGGCAGCATGTTTAAAAATATTATTTACAGCTTCCTTTGTCAAACTATACAAATGGCTTTTAACTTCAGCTGAATTAAAGAATTCTGGAATCGAATCGGGCAATTCAAGCACACACTCAGTAGAAAAAGTTTTTTGTACCTGCGAAGTAAATTCCTCAAGCAACTCTCGGAAAGTTACATTCTGCATCCCCGGCTGGCGAAGGTTAAAAATATACTGACGAAGTTCTGCATACGAACCATCGATTACAGTTTTTAGTTTTGAAAGATACTGTGCAGAAAGATCGATATTTCCTTTCTCAAGTTCACGCTCAACTGTTTGTATTTGAATACCTGCAAAACTTAGAATCTGACCAATGTTATCGTGCAAATCACGAGCGACACGCTGCTGTTCCTTTGAAACCGCAAGTTCCTGATACTGTTGCCAAACTTTTACTTGAGCTTCATGAAGATCAGTAATATCACTCACGCTATAAATTAAACCAACTTTTTTTCCTGCGTGATTCAAAAGAGGAACACAACTTCGTTCAATATATTTATTTTTGATTGTGCTTTTTTTAACAACAGCATTGTTACCAGTATTATTAAGATTAACAACTGGTGTATCATCAAACAATGCAGGTATAACCTTTTCAGCTTGTTTTCCTAATACATCAGGTTCCGTTATATTAAACAATTTCCTCGCCTGATTGTTAATATCAAGAATCTGTCCCTCTGTATCAGTAACTATAATTCCATCACCCATATTTTCAAAAACAACTTCTCTCGCTACCGGAATCAAATTGAGAAAACGGAAACGCACCATACTGAGCAAGACAAGAAATCCAGTAGCAGAAAAGAAAATCGGCGTTACATCAAATTTTTTAATCGGACCTAATTTAGTTACATATAAAAAGTTTGGAATAAAAACGGTAATAACTCCCAGGAGAAGAAGAAGCTGCTGATTACGATACAATGTTTTTTTCTGAATGCTGATACTGTGAATCAAAATAATTAAAGATGAAATAAAAAAACCATACGTATATATCGTATGCACAAAGAACCACGGTCCATAAGATTTCTTTATGAAAGAATATTTTCCGTCATTTATTAGTGAAAAATTGTAACGGACAAAACCAAACTTTGTATCAAACCATACAATAGTTGATGTAATCACTGGGATAATAAGCAAAAAAAAGATTGTGCGGACTTTTATAGTACGGTGTGAACCAGTAAGTTGAAGCACAAGAATAAAAAGACAAACAGGAAAGAGAGAGTATGCCGCGTACTGCATATTCGCCCAAAACAACTTCACAGACAGCGTTGTGCCTGAAAGTTCAAGTGCATTGCAGATTGACCAATATGAACAGACAAGCATCCATAAGCTGAATGCTGCCTGACCTGCCATTTTGAGACGAAGGGAACTAAAAATACACAGGAAAAAAGTTATACCTGCGGAACATGCGAGTAAGTATACAACCGGAACTAACTGATGAGCCATACAAACCTTTTGTATTTACTATAATCCGTTGTTTCCCGATTGTCGACCTTCCGCAGGTTTTACTGAATAAAAATGACTATTTAACGCGGTGAAAAACAAGGTCTGATGCACTGCCATTTGTCTTATCATCATGGCAGCTATGTTCTGCATGCTCATGCTCGTCATGATGACTGCAGTTTGCCTGATTGTTCACTGCAAGTTTTCCTTGAGCAAGAAGCTGCGCCTTTTCGTCAGCACTTCCGCTGTTGCCTGCATAAATCGTTAATCCGGAAGAAGTAAGCGCAGATACAGCTCCGCCGCCTATTCCGCCGCAAATAATCGCGCTTACGCCGCGGTCTTTAAGAAAATCAGCAAGAGCTTCATGGCCAGTGCCGTTTGTATCTATTACTTCACTTGAAACAATCTTTTTATCTTCAATTGTATAAATCTTAAATTGTTCCGTATGACCAAAATGCTGAAACACATTTCCATTTTCATAACAAACAGCCGCTTTCATTGTACCCCCTGCGTGCATTCTAAAAACATATATATAAAATATACACATTTTTTCTTTTCAACGTCCAGTTTTTTAAAATTATAGTTCAAAATTAAACTAAATTAGTTTACAACTAAACTAATTTATGCTAGTGTAAGCGCATGAGTAATTCAAAGACGCTTAACCCGTTTATCGAAAAAATATCGTATTTTACGCGCGCATACGAACTGTGCAGCGCGGAACCATGCAAGAAATTTAATATCACGCAGACAGAGCTGGACATTATTGCATTCCTTGCAAACAATCCCGGCACTGACACCGCAGGTGATATCACAACATACCGTCATATTTCCAAAGCAAGCGTCTCTCTTACGATTGATTCGCTCGTCGATAAAAAATTACTTACAACAAAATCGGATCCGGAAGACAGACGTCGAATTCATCTTCTGCTTACAAAAAAAGCACAGCCTATGGCAGACGAAATAAACAAGTCGAGAGACAAGCTTCGTTCTATTCTGTTTGCTGGCTTTACAACTTTACAAAGAGACGCACTTCTTGCCGGACTTGAGCGCGCGTCAGAAAATGCTTTTGCATTTATAAACGGAACTTCATTTTTAGAAAATAAAACAGAGACAAAAAAATGAATAATACACCTGTACAAAATAAATCATCTGATACCGCGCTTGGAACTGAAAGCATTGGCACACTGCTCTTCAGACTTTCTCTTCCTGCAATCGCCGCACAATTTGTGAATATGCTTTATAACATCGTCGACCGCATCTATATCGGACATATCGAAGGAGAAGGCGCAGCTGCTCTTACCGGTGTCGGCGTATGCATGCCGCTCATCATGATTGTTTCCTCTTTTGCAGCCTTAATCAGTAACGGCGGCGCTCCGCGCGCTTCAATCTTTATGGGTAAAAAAGATATAGAAAGCGCGCAGCGGACACTCGGCTCTTGTTTTACAACGCAGATTATTGTTTCCATTGTTCTTACAGCAATCATGCTCATCTGGAACAAACCGATGCTTCTTGCTTTTGGTGCAAGCGAAAATACAATCGGATATGCACTTTCATATATGAACATTTATGCTGTAGGAACAGTATTTGTTCAGCTCACACTCGGCATGAACGCATTCATCACTGCACAAGGAGCAGCGGTAACAAGCATGCTTACAGTACTTACAGGAGCAGTGTGCAACATCATTCTCGATCCGATTTTTATTTTTGGTTTAAATATGGGAGTTGAAGGCGCAGCATGGGCAACAGATATTTCACAGGCACTGTCAACGATATGGGTTCTGTCTTTTCTCAAAAGTAAAAAGGCAATTCTGCCTCTTAAAAAAGAATTTCTTTTCCCTCAGCCGAAATTTGTATTTCCAAGCATCGCTCTCGGATTTGCTCCGTTCATTATGCAGGCAAGCGAAAGCTTTATCGTAGTCTGTTTTAATTCCTCATTATTAAAATATGGCGGAGATATCGCGGTTGGTGCAATGACAATATGCACAAGTGTTTTGAATTTTGCGCTTATGCCGCTTCAGGGACTTGGACAAGGCGCGCAGCCTGTTACTAGCTACAACTTCGGCGCGCACAATAAAGACCGCGTAAAAAAAACATTCTTTCTGCTGCTAAAGTCATCAATGATTTATTCAACGCTTATCTGGATTGCAGTTATGATTTTTCCAAAAGCATTCGCATCCATTTTTACTGCCGATAAAACACTTGTATCCTACACGGCAAGAACACTCCGTATTTATTGCGGCGCGATGATTCTGTTCGGCATTCAAATGGCATGCCAATACACATTCATCTCGCTGGGCAAAGCGCTTTCTTCTGCAATCGTTGCTATAATGAGAAAATTTGTTCTGCTTCTCCCGTTCATTTTTATCATGCCGCATATATTCAGCAGCGATAAGGCAATTGCTGTTTATAAAGCAGAACCTTGCGCTGATGTCCTTGCTGTTACATTTACGGCAATTCTTTTTGCGATCGAGTTCAGAAAAGTTTTGCACCAGATGGAATGAAATACAGAAACTGTCAGCAATCAGTGGCGGGCAATTTGAGTCGTTCTCTGCTCTCTTTCATTCTTTGCAGCAACACAGCCTGAGAAAAAAAATACCGCTGAATAAATAACCATACAAACTGCCGCAATTGTCAGGATCAGATTCTTCCAGGTAAAATCTCTCATAATTCACTCCTTTACATTTTTATAAACCAACAACGAATTCATGATACAACAGTAGGTACATCAAATTTACATCAAATTGAACCGATTTTTTAAAAAAATTCACATTTTTTTTCATTTTGCTAATAAATGCTTATCATAAAATAGTGTCAAACAAGATAAAAAATACATCACTAGCGAAATATAGTATTCAGTGCTACACTTATGACGTTCTGAGGCGAAGGACTTATGGCTCGGCGCGTAAAGCGTACTGCCAAAATAAAAGTCTGACACTGAGGTGGAAATATGGAAAACACATCTGATACCGGCCGCTCGGTCGGCGTAATCGCAATCATCATCAAGGACAGGGCGCACTGCGCGTCTCAAGTCAATCAGATTCTCACGGAAGCCGGACAAATAATTATTGGCCGCATGGGAATTCCCTATCACGAACGAAACCTCAATATTGTCACTCTCATCGTCGACGCTACAACCGACCAGATCGGTTCTCTTACCGGCAAACTCGGCCGGATTGAAGGCGTTACGGTAAAGTCTACTCTCGCCAAACTGTAGAGCGATTTATTGGGGGTACAATATGAAAGACGCACAAGCTGGAACATGCTGCTCCGGCGAAAGCAGGCAGAGTGTCGCTGACTGGGTTAAGGCTCAGATCAAGCAGGATGAAATCGATAAGTACAAGACTAACGGTCATGACTTTATCGATGATGACTACATCAATCGCACGCTCGAAGAAAACCGCAGCGCAGAAAAAGAACGCATACGCGGAATTCTTAATAAGGCGCACGAAATCAAACTGATGGATGACAAGGACGTTGCGGCTCTCTGCAACATCACCGATCCGGATCTGCGGCAGGAAGTTTTTGAAGCTGCAGAAGAAATTAAAAAACAGGTGTACGACAACCGCATCGTTATGTTCGCGCCGCTTTACTTAAGTTCAAAGTGCGTGAACGGCTGCCGTTACTGCGGATTCCGCGCGGACAACAAAGAACAGGAACGCACTGTACTCACGCAGGAAGAAGTAGCGTCGGAAGCGCATGTGCTTGCATCAAAAATCGGACACAAGAGACTCGTGATTGTATTCGGCGAACACCCGGAGTCTGCTGCTGACTACATCGTCGACTGCATGAAAACAATTTATTCGATTCACGACAAAGTGCGCAACGGTGTGGGAGAAATCCGCCGCGTCAATGTAAACGCCGCACCGATGAGCATTGCCGACTTAACAAAACTGCAGAAAGGCGGCATCGGCACATTCCAGGTTTTCCAGGAAACATACAACCACAAGATTTACGGCGAGATGCATCCGGCGAATACACTCAAAGGAAACTACGACTGGCGCCTCTATGCACTCCACCGCTCGATGGATGCAGGAATCGACGACGTGGCAGTCGGCTGCCTGTTCGGACTTTCCAACTGGAAGTTCGACGTAATGGGCATGGTTGCGCACGCGCGCGATCTCGAAAAAAGATTCGGACTCGGCCCGCACACACTTTCTGTTCCGCGCCTTGAGCCTGCCGTGGGCACTGACTTCAGCTTTATTAAGAACTGGGTGAGCGACGAAGACTTCCGCTACCTTGTTGCAGTTCTCCGCGTCGCAATTCCATACTCCGGACTTATTGTTACGAACCGCGAAAAACCTGAGACAATCAGAAGCCTCATCGACATTATCACACAGCGCGACGCAGACAGCCGCATCGGACTGCGCGCATACACAAAAGCGTTCAATGCAGGCATCTATTCGAACGGCGACAAACAGGCGCTCGAAAAAGAACAGTTCGCGCTCAGCGACAACCGCAGCCTCGATGAAATTATCCGCGAAGCAGCTGCATCAGGACATATCGTTTCGTTCTGCACAGCAGGATACCGCTGCGGCCGCACCGGTAAAAAAATAATGGGACTGCTCAAGAGCGGACAGGAAGGATGCTTCTGCAAACTGAATGCCGTTCTTACATTCCAGGAATGGCTCGACGACTTTGCCTCACCGGAAACACGCAAAATCGGCATGGAATTAATTGCAAAAGAAATGGATGAAATAAAAGCGCGCAGCCCCAAAGACTACAGCACTGCCACATACACACAATTTGTGGACGACTACAACAAGATTCTCGCCGGCAAACGCGACTTGTATTTCTAAAAAATGACGGGCGCCAGAGCGCCCGCCGCTTGCTTAGCGGGTACTGTTTATAACAGCAGCGCCCGCACAGGAGATTATCGTATGTCATCAACACCGCTTTCCGAATCAATACATATCGTTCTCGCCGGCGTTACAAACGCAGGCAAGTCTTCGCTGATGAACGCACTTTTTGACAAGGATGTTGCAGTCGTCTCCGCAGTTGCCGGCACGACAACAGATCCCGTAACACGCAAAATCGAGCTTGATAAAATCGGCCCGTGCTCTATCACCGATACAGCAGGACTCGGAGACACAGGCGACATCGGTAACCTGCGCATACAAAAGACAACAGAACGTCTTGAGACAGCAGATATTGTGCTTTTTGTTTCACCGTCCGACAAACCGGTGACAGCAGAAGAGCGCGAACTGCTCGCATATCTTTCACAGAAAAAAATGCCGTACATCGGTGTGCTCACATTTGCAGACAAAACAGCAGATGACACAAAAAAGAATTTCTTCCCGCCAGAGCGCACTGTTACAATCGACAATACATCTCATCCTGATACAAAGCCTCTCTTATTAAAAATAGAATCACTCGAAAAAGAGATTGACCGCGAGCTTACACCGCTCGAAGGAATTGTTAAGCCAAAACAGCTCGTCGTACTCGTTACGCCGATTGACCTTTCCGCGCCAAAAGGCCGCCTTATTCTGCCGCAGGTTGAAACACTCCGAGATGCGCTCGACCGTGACTGCGCTGCTGTCGTTGTAAAAGAAAGCGAACTTACAGACACATACAAACTGCTCGCGCGCCGACCGGACATCGTGATTACAGACAGTCAGGCATTCGGTGCAGTCAAGAACGACATTCCGCAGGATCAGCTGCTCACATCATTCTCAATTCTGTTCGCGCGTAAAAAAGGCGACATCAGCTACTATATCCGCAGCCTCGGCGCACTCGCGCATTTTCCCAAAGACGGCAAAGTGCTTGTAATGGAAGCGTGCGCGCATCATCAGCTTGAAGATGACATCGGCACCATAAAAATACCGAATCTGTTTCACAAACTCGTTTCAAAAGACGCAGTGTTCTCTCATTCGCGCGGCATGCCGCAGAATCCGAAAGACTATGACTTAATAATTCACTGTGCAGGATGCATGCTTACTCGCCGAGCCATCGAAGCGGAAACAGCCGTGTTTAAGGAAGCAAATGTTCCCGAACTGAACTACGGTTTGTTTCTTGCATGGGCAAACGGACTCCTGCCGCGTGCGCTTGAGCCGTTCCCGGAACTGTGCCAGCAAAAAACACTATGACAAACAGACAGCTCATAGACAAACTTGCCGCAGGCGCACTGCTCACGAAAAATGAATTCGTGCAGCTCATTACACAACTCGACACGCACCGCGAATCTGCCGGCAAAAGCACGTGCTATTCAGACAAGGACATCATGTGCTCTGCAGACAGTGCTTGCGGCGACAGTGATTATCTATTTTCACATGCGCGCGCAGCAACAGAGCGCGTATACGGCACCGGCGTTTATATCCGCGGGCTGATTGAATTTTCAAACTACTGCAAAAACGACTGCTACTACTGTGGCATCCGGCGGAGCAATGAACAGGCGCAGCGCTATCGTCTTACAGAAAAAGAAATATGTTCGTGTTGCGATGAAGGATACTCGCTCGGATTCCGCACATTCGTTCTGCAGAGCGGCGAAGATGACTATTTTACAACAGAAAAAATAATTTCGATTATTAAGAATATAAAATCCGCTCATCCAGACTGCGCGGTAACACTCTCGCTCGGAGAAAAAACACACGCAGAATACGAAGCATACCGCACAGCAGGCGCAGACCGCTACCTGCTCCGCCACGAAACGGCAGATGAAGCTCACTACAAAAAACTAAAGCCGCCGGAACTTACGTTTGAGAACCGCCACCGCTGTCTGCGCGATTTAAAGGAACTTGGATTCCAGACAGGATGCGGCTTTATGGTTGGCTCACCGTTCCAGACAGCGGAATGTCTGGCAGAAGATTTGCTTTTTGTCCGCGAACTCAATCCCGAAATGATTGGCATCGGTCCGTTTATTCCGCATCACGACACGCCGTTCAAAAAGTATTCTGCAGGCTCAGTGAGCCTTACTCTTATTATGATTGCGCTGCTCCGCCTTATGATGCCATGCGCGCTCATTCCCGCCACAACTGCGCTCGGCACCGCAGATCCGTCCGGACGCGAAAAAGGAATTCTTGCCGGCGCGAATGTCGTGATGCCGAATCTTTCTCCAGTATGCGTGCGCAAAAAATATTCGCTCTACGACAACAAAATCTGCACCGGAAGCGAAGCTGCAGAATGTCTCAAGTGTCTTGAGCGACGGCTTGAATCTACAGGACGTCACATAGAGATCGGAAGAGGAGATTATAAATACAATAACGATGTTCAGTTACAATGATAAGAAAATGCAAACGAGCATGATAAAAAGTATATACAGCAGAATGATTTCATGCGCAGCTAGTTTGCAGAGCTGCGCATGATTATTATTTTTTATCTTTTATAAACAACTGTTCCGTCTTTTATTGTTTTCATAACGCGTATACCGCGCAGCTCCATCGGATCAACAGTAAGCGGATTCTTTTCCAGAACTACAAGGTCTGCTCGTTTACCAGGTTCTATTGTTCCTTTTGAGTTTTCTTCCCAAATTTCATACGAAGCATTTGTAGTTACTGCTTTGAGTGCATCGTAGGGAGAAACTTTTTCATCAACGGAAAGCTGCACACCGTTTTTTGTTATGCGGTTTACAGCGCACCAGATTGTTTCCATCATATCAGGATTAATAACCGGTGTATCCTGATGGAATGTGTATTTCGTTCCTGCCTTACGCGCGCTGTTGACTGCGCTTACAATCATTCCGCGTTCCTTGCCAAGATTCGCAAGATGAACGTCTCCCCAATACCAGACATGAGCCGGGAACATTGACGGAATAATGCCGATTTTTGCCATTTCAGAAAATTGTTCCGGTCTGATTACTTGTGAATGAATCATTGTCGGTCTGAGAGTATCTTTTACGCCGTCTTCTTTCATAACCGTTTTAAACGCATTGATAAACTGATCCGCAGCCGCATCTCCATTGCAATGCGCATGGAGACTCATGCCATCGGCAAGACTTTTCCTCACGAACGCAACAACCTGTTCATCTTTGTAGACTGGATATCCTTTGTAGTTCGGATCGCCATCGCTTGTATTTGCAGTGGCACCCGGAACTGGAATGTACGGCTTCGTAAGCCATGCTGTTCTTCCCTGAGGAGAACCATCGAGAAATATTTTATATCCGCCGATCTTAAAATGATTTTTGTACACGTTGTGAAGTGAAGCATATTGCTGTGCGTATTCGGGCGTATCGCGCATGTTCACATAACCAACAACATCTATATTCAAAACATTCGCATCAACAATAGGCATCATAATATCGAATTCTTTTTTGCCCATGAGCGCATCCTGCGTTGTTGTTACACCGTATTCAAAGTAACGTGCCTGCGCCCGTCTAAAAAGTTCTGCAATATCTGCTTTTGGAGGATTTGCTTTTCCTGCGTTCTGAATAAACGCAGTTTCTTCCATATAGCCATTCGGTTCGTTTGAGCCGGGACGTCTGCCGATTTTTCCACCCTGAGGGTCCGGCGTAGATGCACTGATTCCGCAAAGTTCAAGAGCCTTGCTGTTCATAACGCCCATATGCCCTGACGTGTGGGTTATTAAGACGGGGTAGTCAGTAGAAACTTTATCAAGATCGTCGCGCGTAGGATGCCGTTTTTCAGCAAGCGAATTATGGTCATAGCCAAATCCAACGATCCATTCTCCTGGTGCTGGTTTCGTTTCATCTTTAAATTCTTTCATTGCTGCGATTATGCCGTTAATGTCTGTTGTTTGACCAAGTTGTGCAATTGCGAGAGTCTGTGCGTATGAAGAAATATGACTGTGCGCGTCGATAAAACCAGGAAGAATTGTCTGCCCATTAAGATCAAACTTTTGCGCATTCTTGGAAGCTTTTTTTAAAATTGCTTTTGTTGTGCCCGTTTCAACAATTTTTCCATTTCTGATAAGGACGGCTTGCGCAATAACCGGTTTGCCAGAAGAGTCTTCTGTCATTGTAATAACTGTAGCATTGTAATAAACACTTTCTGCCGCTTGTTTTTGCTGTGCTGCATAACTGCACATCAAAACGGAAAAAAACAGAAAGACCGTCACAGAAAAAACTTTAATTTTAGTCATCTAAAAACCTCCATATATAATGTACTATATAATAGCAAATATTGGAAAATTTTAGATGATTTATTTTTTCAAACATACATATGTTAAAAATTGCAGTATGAATAAAAAATTAAAAATTTTCTTGCTATGCGTCTGACCGTGCGAATGCGTTTTTCATCAGACAGCTCGACTCGTACAGCACATTGTTAAGAACGGTCTGCGTTTCCTTTTTGAGCATCAAAGCAATTTCATCGTTTGCCTGTTCGCAGAGCGCTTGAGTGTCGGCTTTGTTCTTTTCTGCAAGCTCGTCGTATTTCTTAATAAGCGCGTGTCCCTGTGACTGCACTGCTTCCTGATAATGCTCAATGTGAGACAGGCACTTGCCGTAGTGCGCATCGGAAAGAGCTGCGATAAGTCTGCTCGACCAGTAAAAATTATTTGTAGTAACTTCTTCCGTTGTATTTGAAAGATATTCCGGTGTGCGCGAAATATTTGTGTAGAACGGAACGATTGCGTTAAAGACGTTTGAGCTGAGTGCAATCCATTCGATTGTGCGGAAACTTTCTGCTGCATACGGACGTATCTGAAAAAGAGCAAGCACATCATTTCTGTTTATACCGATTGACCTGAATGAGCCGCGGAGCGACGGGTCACCGTATGTGGCATACGGGTCATATTTTGTCCCCTGGAAGTGAGACGAAAGCACATACTTTACGTCTTCAATTGTTATTTTGCGTTCGGGTACGCGGCACCACGGAATGTTGTCTGAGTCGGGACGGAAGTCTGCGCCGTCGCCTTCCCACACAGAAGTGTGCGGATTAAAAAAACGTTCCATAAACCATGCGCGCGGCGTATTGTATACATGATCTGCATCATCATGGCTTCCAAAGTCTGTTCTCGGATTAATAATTTTATGAGAATCCGTACCGAGAGAAAGCGCAAGATGATTCTTTTCAATAAAATCTGCAAGATCAGACGAGCACATATTTTCTTTCTGTTTGCCGAGCGCGTCGCTCATATTAAAGCTGTCGATTCCAAGCTGATTCGGCATAACAACGTACATGTCATCGGGAACACGGCGCGCAATCCAATGATGTCCGCCGATTGTTTCAAGCCACCATATTTCATTTACATCAGCAAACGCGATGCCGTTCATTTCGTATGTGCCGTATTCTTCAAGAAGCTTTCCAAGACGCTCAACGCCTTCCCGCGCCGTGTGAATATACGGCAGCGTGATGACGACAAGGTCTTCTTCGCCTATGCCGCCGACTTTTTCACTCTCGCTGCCCGTTGCAGCTTTGTACTCAACAAGCGGATCTGCGCCAAGCACGCGTTCATTTGAAGTAATTGTTTCTGTTGCAGTCATGGCAACATTGCTTTCGTTTGCACCGCTTGCAGCCCAAATGCCTTTTCCTTTAATAGCGTTCGGGAGCGCAGTGTATTTCTGAGGATTATCAGGAAGCTGAATCTTAACATGCGAAAGTACCGAAGTATATTCGCGCATCTGCTTATCCGGCATAATTGCCGAAAACTTTTTAGCCGTAAAATGACCGGAAGCGGAATCATCATTCCGCGCGATCATTGTCGAACCATCATACGAAGCATTTTTTCCTACAAGAATTGTTGTGCAAGCCATGTCAGTTATTCCTCTTTATGTATGAATACAGAATAGTTGTTTGCTGTGAAGAATTCCAGTATCGTCTTCTGCCGCAGGTGTGTTTGATGCCATGCATAAGCATCTGGCAGCTGCACATCAATTTTCTCGTTGTCGCCATTGATGACGATCTTTTCAGTGTATCCGTTTCAGCTAGTGAGTGTTTAGATATTTTTTCTTTCGGTTGTTTTCTAGCCAATATTATGCTCTTTCCTATAGAGTATCATTTTTTCAGCCATTTACATAGTTTTTTTATAGGGTCACGTTTTCCTTATTTAATGCTTTATGAAAATCATAGATTGTATCTACAACATCTTCGATATTTATAAATCTACTATAAATTCTCTTAAAAGCCATGACTGTAATATTTTTATTCAGGTATGCAACTTTATGCACGTCCCAGTCTTCACTCGCGTCCATAACAAAATCTTCTTTTGGATAAATTGCTTGAAGGTTTCTAAAAACTTCAAATCCCTCACATATCAAAATTTGGGGATGAATCACTGAAATGAGAATTTTTACCCATTCACGCTCTTTAATGTCATATTCATTACCAAAATATCTTCTTAATTTTGTTTTCAATTCTGCTAATTCGGTTGTCGAATTAGTTGCTAAAAAACTAAAATTTATTTTAGGGCTTTTATAAAGCAAAGGAAGATTATTTATTTTTTCTTTTTCTCCAAAAACATACTTCCATTCTGATTGTAAAGTATATTCTTCAGTTTCATATTCTGACTTTTCAATCGGAGAATATTTTTTTACTTTTATTCCATTATGCTTAAAAAATCCTGATCCAGGATTTATTCCTATAAACAAAAAATCTGGATTTTCAGATACAGGACTAAAATATATTTGTGTTCCTTTGTAAAGAGTATTAATTTCGGAATCCGTTTTACCTATCTCTTCAATCCTTTCTGAATATTGCTTAACTTCATTTTGCAATTTTTCTAATTCTTCATTCATAAGTCACTCCTTCCTCGATTATATTCCAAGTATGGCTTTCGCCATAGGTGTAAGTTCTTTGTCATATCCGTTATAAAGATATTCCAATGCTTCTACATAACAAATCATGTCTTCACGAACAATTGGCTCAACCGGAAAAACATGAAAGTCTGCATTGAGTCCATAATAAGCTTCCGCAATTGAACCGGCCATAGCTGCGACTGTATCAGAATCTCCTCCTAAACTTACGGCATTACGAATGCAGTCTTCAAAACTGGTAGATTCCAAGAAAGCTTCGATCGCAGGAGGAATAGTATACTGACAGGTCATTTCAAAATGAAAATCAGGACGAATCTCGTCCAGTGTAAAGTTCAAATCATAATAATGTTTCTGAACGAAGTTTCGTATTTCTTCTTTAGTGTTATGCTGCCGTGCTAAGAACACGCATGAAGCAAGACATTCTGCACCCTTGAGACCTTCGGGATGATTTCTTGCCGCAGAGCACACTTCACGAGCCAGAAATTTACATTCTCCCAAATTTTTTGATGCATAAGCAACGGGACTGATACACATAGCGGCGCCATTACCAAATGAATATAAAGGCTCTGTTGAATCAGACCAAATCCAATAAAAGAAATTATGACTGTAATGTGCATATTTCACTTTGCGGCCAAACTCTTTCATACATTCAAAAGCTTTTTGATGAATATTCGAAAAATCGGTACGACATTCAAAAACAGCTTTAGCCACTGCCATGGTCTGCATACTGTCATCAGTTAATTGACATTTGGGGTGTAGCAGTTGGAATTCTTTAGACTTAAATGCCATAGACGGAAAAAAATTATTGTTTTCAAAACGGGAACCGACAAAATCACCAATTATTGCACCCAGCACCTTAGTACCTCTTATATGGGACTATACTATAGAAAGTATGTCATTTTATGATAGTCAATTTCTTTTATCATTTTGTTTTTTTATAATCCCTATCATTAATTGATACTTATTCTATGATATCGTCAAAATAACGAAAGGGAGAAATCATGGAAATTATTGAACTCTTATCTGCACCTGTTCCTTTTAATCGTGAAACACTTGAGAAAAATACATATCTTCCTGTCAGTATCTTTGATGAACTCGGTAATTATTACACGCTCGTTGAAGATAAAATATACAAAACAAGTAAAGAAATACTGATAAGCAGTGTAAAGCAAATCTTTGAATCAAATCCGAAAGCAAAATTTCCACAATCTGTACAGTCAATGGCAGAAGGACGCTACAAAAAAATGGAAAAACTTATGAAGGCAGTCCCTCACTTTCAGAAAAACAGATATTTGATGGAAGTTCCGGCTTTGCAAAAAACTTTTATATTTAAACAATATAATGAGCTGAACTTCTTATTAAAAAAAGCAATTACAGATCTTGATAAATCTCACTTTGAATATATGGCAGCTCCAGCTTTAAAAAGACAGACTGCCTACGGCGACAAAAATGTTAATACAGCTCTTGAAGAAAAATATGGAATCGGTTTAAAGAAACAGGACGGAAAACAGCTTTCAGAAACTGAATTGCAGGAAGCAGAAAGCATTATTTCTGCAGTCTTTGATTTTTTTAAAATACCAAAAGACTTTGCTAAGAAAACTGAACTGATTATTTCTTTTACTCATAATAGATCTATGAAATCAGCCAGAAATGCAGCAGGAGTTTTTATTCCAAACTACAAAGCTATAGGCGTTTCATTTTCTGACGGTTATAACGGGAATATAAGCGAATCAAAAAAGATTCTTGCACATGAAACAGGCCACTGGATTGATGCTTTAGCAGGAATAGACTTCAGTAATTATTCCAGCTCAACAGAAGGAACAATTCAGTCAGTTTTGGCTGCTTCTGTAGTAAATTCAATGAATGATGCTTCATCAAGCACAGCCTACTGGTGCGAAAGCACAGAATGCTTTGCCCGCGCTTTTGAAGAATATTTTGCTGTTGAAGCTTTAGGCGATTATTCATATTTTACCAGAAAATTTTACTGCCCAAAAAATGAATATGAAAGCCGGATAAAACCTCTTGTCCAACTTATCATTTCGAATCTTCAAAATAAGTTGTAAATCCAAACTTATTAAGCCATGCATTAATTTTGTAATCATCTTCATTGTCCAAAATCCAGACAACTTTTGCTTTGAAGGTGTCCGAAACCTTTGGCTCATCGGCATATCCATCCGTAAAAAAAATCAGCCCGTTGTATTCCTTATGTGCCGTGCAATAGTCATATGCAGGCTGAAAACTCGTGCCGCCTCTGCCTTGAATTTGAATTTTTGGAGATAACTTCTTCATGCTCTGAACTTTCCCCTGCATCTGATAATCAAACTGAAGAACATCAAGTTGCTTTACCCCATGATGAAAAAATTCGTTTATAGCGGAAAAGAATCTATCCAAATCTTTATCGCTGATTGAGCCTGATGTATCAACGGCTACAAGAATATTTGTCGTAAAATCATATCTGCTCCCCATCTGTGCAAAGCCATACCGACGGCTTGGCCGCATCCGTGTGAGCATTTTCTTGTTAGAAAGAAGGGTTGCCCTGAATTGTGCAAGAATACGTTTGTAATGAAGTTTCGGTTTTTCTTTAGGAATGAGAAGGCCGACAAGATTTCCTGGAACTGATCCCCATGTTTTAGTCGTATAGTTTTTTTCAATTTCTCCCAATACCGTTTCTTCCATAACAGAATCTTCTTCCCACAGTTCAGACCGCTCTTTTGCATTGGCTGAAATCGACTGCAGATCTTCCTTTCTTCCGCTGCCGCCCTGCAGGTTTGCATCGCCTTTGGAACGAGTCTCCGTGTTGCCGCCTTGATTCTGACCGTTTTTGTTTGTTTTATTCTGTCCCTGATTATTGTCTGCCGTGTTTTTTTCATTTGCTGCTTCTTCTGAATCTGAATCCTGATCAGAAGGATTCTTATTGTCTACTGCATCTCCGTTTATCTTTGTCTTCCGGCAGGATTCTTCAGGCGGAAGACTATCGAAAAGCTGAGTCAGAATTTTACAGTATTCTTCATAGCAATACCCACGAGGAATCTGCAGTCTTTCCGGTGTGTAGATTTCAGTTGGATCATTAAAGTTTGTCTTGCAGTACTGGACAATAATCATATCACTTCCTACAAGACTTGCGTCGTCCCGAACACCATCCGGTCGGCGTGTATACGGATGCTTTAAAATAATCCGCATAACTTCAATTTTCAAAAGTTCTTCCAAATCATTATCATTATAACGCCTGCTGAAAAAAGGATTAAACTCAATTCTTCCCTGACCTGTCCGCAATGTGCAACCCATTTTTTGGTTTACAGCCAACTGGTGAGTTGCAAAAATATCATAAAACAGAGGCTCCTTAAACAGCCAGTTTTCAGTTATCTGATAGATGCGGTTTTTCTGTTCATATTCGTCATCAGTAAGACGAGACCCATTATCTGTCATAGACACATCCTAAATAGAACGTCCAAACGTCAGAATCTGCTGGAAAACTGAATTGCAATTTGCCATTATAAATGAATTGGCATCAGGATATTTTGACTCAGTAAAAAAGGATACAAAATGTGCAAAGCCCTCTTTTTTGCTGTTTTGAGTCATCATTGCCGTATATTTCACAAGGTTCTGCGACATAACTGATATATCTGACTGCTGATATTGTTTGCGTTGCAAAATTGAGAAAATATCTTCGTTAATAACAGCAAGCTGAGGAGCAAATGCGACCTTCAACTTAGTCTCAACCGCATCATAATGAAAAAGGACATCCTCTCCGCCAAGTTTAAAATTGAAACTAATTGATTCCGAAAATTTAGCGGTAGTCTGCTTACCAATAATTCCGGCAATAATTTTTTTTGTTACCGAGTCAATTTTTTCCTGTCCTGTAATAATATCAGAAACACGTTCCCATGCACGCCGGTCAGGAGTTTTTTCCAAGTTATCTTCACTATTGTTAGGAATGTCATCCAGATACTTTGGATTTTTATTAATAAAGTCGAGAATTCTCGAATCTATAATATGTTTACCAGCCCACTCAAGCCATTCAGAAACGGTAGGCTGAAAAGTGTAGATATTAAAACGAGAAACGAGAGCCGGGTCCAGATCTGTAACCTGATAATCACCGCCTGAGTTTACAGCAGAAATGATATAACTTCCTTCAGGCAGACTACGGCCTGCAAGCTTTCGGTTCAGGGTTAGATCCATTACCGCCTGCAATATTTCAGGTCTTGCCCTGTTCAACTCATCAAGGAAAAGAACAATTGGCTTTCTGTCCAAAGGAAACCACTGGGGAGGAAGGAAAGATGTTTTTTGGGAATCGGCATCAATATGAGGAAGCCCTATTAAATCTCCAGGGTCGCTCATCTGCCCTAAAAACAAAGTGACAACAGGAAGCCCCTTTTTAGTGTAAAAGTCAGTTATTATTTCTGATTTACCAATACCATGCTTTCCGCAAAGCATAATATTGTGAGAAGACGGCGTTTTTTCAAGAAGTTTATATAAATCTTTTGTATTGATTTCTATTGGCATAAGCAACTCCTTATGCCAATAGAATATGACATCAACTATATCATTTTGTGATAGATATACTGATCTTAAGGGTCTATACTATAGTAAACCTTCGATAAAAGAGGATAGTTCTCATGGGAAAAAACATTGTGACAAAACAGACCTTGAAACATTTAACTTCAAATGAAATTCAACAGGCACATGATGAACGTAAAGAACATAAAGCTGAGCTTTTAAATGAACGTTGTATTGAAATACTGCAACTTCTCAGAGAAGCTCCGAAACATCCAGAAACAAAATACAATTCTATATTTTTCGAAAACCATTTTAAGATTTCCAACATCACAATTCTTCGTGATATGAAAACATTGAGGGATTTGGATTTAATCGAAACTAAACATCAACAGTATTGCATCAAACCGCAAGTTGAACAGATTTATTCCAAAGAAACTATGCAGAACTTGGCGATAGTAGCCAGTGTAAAGGGACTTCTGCAGCAATATAAAAAAACTCCCGTATTTGAAAGTGTTCAGCATTTAATATATTTTCTTGAACCGAAGGTAGCCAAGAATGATGAGCTTTTTTCTTCAGTCAGAATTACCGTTCCGCCACAGATAGAATACAACGTAAATATCGATAACTGGGATAAGGTTTTTAGAGCCATCCAGCTTAATCATAAAATAACATTCCGCTATACAGGTCCTTACAAAGACAATAAATCAGTCAGAAAGGTTCTTCCCTATCAGTTGCTTCTTGATAACGGTACCGTCTATCTTTTTGCCCACAGTGAATATCATGATGTAGATATTCTGTATACGTTAAACAGAATGATTGATATTACCATGACAAATGAATCTTTTAAGCAAGCTGCCCAAAGACTTTGATTTTGCTTCCCGTTGTGGCGGAGGCCGGCTCGGTGCTTTCGCAGGAGATAAAGTCCAAAAATATAAGATCGAATTCTTCGGATATGCAAGAACATGGATTAAAGAACATAAATGGGCCGACGACCAGAAAATAATAGAAACTGAAAAATCTACAATTATTACTTTTTCTTCAACCCAATGGCATAAAATCTTTCAGCTTGTTCTCCAGTGGGGCGCTCAAGCCCGCCCTCTTGCTCCTGCAAAACTTGTCAAAGACTGGAAGCAGGAAATCGAATGGATGTATGAATTGAGTCAGGAGTGATATTTGTTTACTCACACCCGCAGCAACATTGCTGCCTGTTTTCATCCCAACCACCTTCAATGTTGACACTGTAAAGTTTAAACACTATCTTTACAGTGTCAACATTAGAAGGATATCAATTACATGGAAACAAAAGAAGACACATACCATCATAAAGATCTGCGGAATATTCTGATAGAAACCGGCATAGCTATTGTTGCGGAAGAAGGTCTTGAAGGTTTTTCGCTCAGGAAGGTTGCGGCAGCCTGCAATGTATCGCATGCAGCTCCGTACAGTCATTTTAAGAATAAAGATCAATTGCTGGAAGAAATGCAGCAGTACATAACCGATCAGTTTTCGCTTCAGCTGCAGAATACACTTGATTCATGCAAAAAGCCGGCTCATGCGCTTGAAGCACTTGGCGAATCATATCTTGATTTCTTTCTCACTCACCGCACGTATTTCACGTTTCTGTTCAGCCAGTCTACTATACGGCTCAATCTGACAGATTATGCAGACAGTACGGATAACTACAAGCCGTATGAGATTTTCCGACACCTTGTCCTGCAGCTGCTGCAGAAAAATAAATATCCAAAAGGAAAACAGAATGATGCCGTCATTGCATTATGGGCATTCATTCATGGAATTACTTCGCTGGCGACTATGAACAACATCATCTACGACCAGGACTGGAAAAAGAAACTGCATGACTTCATGCGCGTTTTTGACTGTTCTGCATTACGTTTACAGAAATAAAAGAAGAGGACACATTATGAACGGAATTTATTTCAGCGGAACCGGAAATACAAGACACTGTGTTGCATTATTTGCATCCGCATCAGAAAACGGCAGAGCTGTATCAATAGAAGATCCTGAAGCATGTACCCTGCTGCATGATTCTGCAGAATTTGTGCTGGGCTACCCTGTGTACTTCAGCAATATACCGCACATTGTTGTTCGCTTTCTAAAGGAAAATGCAGAATCACTCAAGGGGAAACGGGTATTCATTATTGCCACCATGGGACTGTTCAGCGGAGACGGGGCAGGCTGCAGCGCGCGGCTTCTCAGAAAATACGGTGCTGCTGTTACAGGCGGTCTGCACCTTGTCATGCCTGACTGCATCGGAGATGTACAGCTGCTGAAACATTCCTCTGCTGAAAATAAAAAAACAATTGAGCGGGCTGAACAGAAAATAAGGAACGCTGCTGTCAGCATACAAAATGGAACATATCCGCAGGAAGGACTGCATTTTTATAATCACGTGGTGGGACTGTTCGGGCAGCGTCTGTGGTATCTTGCCAAAGCAAAAGCGCTTACAAAAAAACTCTCCATAGACAGCATGGCGTGTGCCGGATGCGGATTGTGCGTCAACCGCTGCCCTATGAAAGCAATTATCATGAAAGACCACAAAGCTTTTTTTACCGGAACGTGCACATTGTGCTACCGCTGCATCAGCAGCTGCCCGCAAAAAGCCATCACACTGATTGGTAAAAAAGTATATGAGCAGTGTCTGTTTGAAAAATACTGAAAGGACAATACCATGAAAAAATGTATCCTCACACTGACTGCACTCTTGTTATCAGTATCTCTATATTCACAAACGTATAAGGTGACACTTCATATCACTGGTATCGTTCCAGACGCAGGAACTATACAGGTCAGCATACATGACTCGGAAAAATCATTTTCCAGTCATATTCCATACAAGATACTTGAAATACCTCCTGCAGACCGGACTGCAGACTGCTGTATAGATCTTCCTGCAGGAGAATATGCGTTCTGTATCTATCAAGACAGTAATAATGACGGCAGACTGAACACAAATATGATCGGAATACCAAAAGAGCCGTTTGGTTTCAGTAACTATAACGGCAAAAGCGTACCGGGGAATTTCAACAAGCACAAAGTGAGCATACAAGCATCGTGCGTAATACCGGTGCCACTGGTCAAAATATAATTTCTTCAAGGAAATATTTAAATAGTTTTGACAGGAAGTAACAGATTATGAATATTATAGAAGCATATGAAGCAGAGATACCAAGAGGTTTCGGTCTTTTTCATCAGCAAACCGATTTTTATCCGAATATCGAATCATATCTTAAGAAGCAATATGCTGCTTCAAAAAAATTTCTCAAGGGCATGTCTTTGGAAAGCAAGGTGGAATATATCTGCATATGTCAGGTTCAGGACCCGTACCGTGTAGGTGTTTATACTGCGTTTAAAAAAAATGATATGGAACTTTTAAATAATGTTATCTATCTGTCTGCCTGTATATGTCAGACAGAAGCAGTTTCATGTTATGACCACGGTGCTTTTGCCTATGAGCTGTTGCCGCTGTTGTTTTCTGCCAGACTATTTGACCGCGCAAAACTTGCAGTTCCTGAAGAAATTGGAATGAGTCATAATGGTTATACAAAAACCAGCAGCACGATTGTCAATCTCATCATGTCATTACTCTATAAACGAAATGATTTTGCTGCCTATGCAAAAAAATGTGCAGATGAATGTTTGACCAAAAAGCTGACAATTTCAGAGAAATCTATGCTCTGCTTTTTACTGGCGCTGTGCGATCAGAACAGCAGTGAAGCTTCAGCGCAGCTTGCCGAAATCTGCAGGGGAACAACCAAATGCAATGAACCTTACACTACCCCTTTTGACCGCATGCTGTCACTTTCGGCAATCGGCATGTATAACTTTGCTGTTTATATAGAACCAGATTTTGCAAAGAAAATAGATCTGCCGGAAAACAAAAACTTCTGCCGCAGTTTCATTTCATGGCAGCTGCAACACAGTAATTATACAGGGAAACCATTTATCCATTATGAAGCTCCCCTTGATTTTTATAACACAGTCTTGACCACTGTCCCGCCTGCCATCACATTATGCGAGGACCATGACAAGCCTTTCAAGTGTTTTTCTGTAGATGCAAAAAAATTCCGGAAAGAGCTGATCAAAAAGATTGTGGAAAGATGATCATCGTCATTAGTGTGTTTTTTATTTGACATTTGCCATCACTAATGCTATTTTTGTATTCAATAAGACTGCAATATGCATTAAAAGAGGTGCAAAATGGCTACATTAAGCGTCAGACTTGATGATGAAACACGTGAAGGATTTCTCGCATTCTGTGACAAAGTAGGACTTTCTGCTTCGGCTGCATTTACCCTTTTTGCCAAAGCGGTCGTCCAGCAGCAGCGCATCCCGTTCGAAATTACTGCAAAAGATCCGTTTTACAGCGAAGAAAATATGAGTCATCTCAGAGCTGCGGCAAAAAGAATGGAAAACGGTGAATATGAGATTCATAACATCGATTTAAATGTGGCCGAACCAGAAAAGGAATTCCATAAGTGAAGATCGAGTGGGATTCAGAAGCATGGAAAGATTTTCAGTCTATTCTCGAATTAAATGATAAGAAAACATGCAAAAAAATATTATCATTAATCGAAGATATTGAATCAAATGGCATTGATAAAGGAATCGGAAAACCGGAAAGACTTAAGCATGAACTTAATAATTTCTTCAGCAGGGAAATTAATAAAGAAGATAGACTTGTTTATAGAATAATAGATGGTGACATATTGCAAATTATTCAGTGCAAAACGCATTATCAAAAAGTCTGATTCTCCACGTCAGTCTTTATTATTAATTTCCATCTGAGTATCATCTGTTTTTTCCGCAGGATCATCATCTGTTTCTTCCGGCTGTTTCTTTTCTACTTTAAGCAGCAATTGTTTTAGTTCTTCTTTTTTCTGCTCTGCTTTCCAATACAAAAATTTACCGACTTCAAGAAGAGCAAGAAAACATGCACCGATTACGAATGCAAGAAAGTTGAATGTCTTAAGAGTGAGCTGCGGAAGCGGAACTGCACGGATTGTCGGCGCCTTAATAATTGCATACGTAGATCCTGCAATAAATCCTAAAATCAAATACATTGCCGCACAGCGGTGTTTTTCAATAAAATCTTTTACTGACTTAATCGACAATGCGCTGCCAAGAAGCATTCCACCGACTGCCGTAGCAAGACCAGGTAATACGGAAAAGTCAAGTTTTAAAAGATCATTTGCGGCTGTAATCATCGGAGTGTACACGCCAAGAATCAGAAGAAGCGAAGAGCCTGACATTCCAGGCAAAAGCATTGATGCCATGCCGAATGCATTTACAACAAAAATGTAAAAATATTGACCAGGCTGAAGTACATGAAAATCAACGACCGTTACCTGAAAAACATATTTGATAAAATACATTCCTATAGAAAGAAGAACGCCGAGCAATGTTAAGAGAAGATACTGATAGTGACCGCGAAGTGTCTCTTTTTCCTGAAAGATCATGAACGGAATCGACGCAATCGTTAAACCCATAAACATCGAGCTTAAAAAATAACAGTGGTTTTCTATAACCGCTGCAAGAATCAAAACAGAAAGAACCATTCCGATTGTGAATCCTGGAAGCAGCTTTAATATATAGAAGATACCTTCACGCCGAAGTTTTTTGTCTCTATTTACGCAGTCATGAAGCGATTTAATGAACTTATCATAAAAGCCAAGAATGAACGCAACTGTACTGCCTGAAACTCCTGGTATTGTATCCGCTGAAGACATCAGGATTCCATCAAGCACCATTTTAAACATCAGATAACCTTCGTATTATTTTCTTCTATTATTATACACCATAATCATTCAAATACCAGAACTTAAAGATACGACACTAGGAATTATTTATGCACCCAGAACAATTACCAGATTTGTACTATCGTTTTGAGCAGACCGTTATCATCCGTCATCTGCACAACATGCTTTCCATCAGCGCATCCATATTTGCAGACGATTTCTTTTTCTGAAGTAACAGCCGATTTATACGAAATGCGCAGATTTGTAAACTGCTGTTTCGCATACACGTCTTCCGGAAGCGACTCCATTGCGTAATCGAGGTACATAAGATTGTGGATGTGACCATTAAAATCAACATCGCTCCTTCTGATTGCAACTTTTTTTTCTGACACAAATGAAACAGGCTCTGCAATCTTAACAAGGTGCTGATCATCAAAAACTGACTTATCTTCAGGACCATATTTATTAACAAGTTCCTGCTCGATTTTGCACGGACGTTTCGCTGCTAAATCAAACAGAACCCAGCGTGTTGTTCCTTTCACACAAGGCTGATTGTTTTTATATAAAATGAAATCTCGCGATGCAACGATTGGCGACTTTATTTTCTGCGACCATGTCTGTACTTTTATTTCGTCTCCGTAAGACGGATATTCATCAACACTAATCTGCCAGTCGGTAAGAACCCATGCTTTTGTGTTTGCTGCCGCAAATCTGCTGTCTCCTGATTTATCAGAATGTGCATTTCCTGCATTCTCAAGAATTTTGAGAATAGCAAAAAGGGTAATCTTGCCTTGGCTCGTAAAATCTTCAATAACCGGTGTATAAGTCTGTTCAAAAATCATTTTTTTAACTCCTTTGCCTTATCATATATTAAAAAATGATTTTTGTTCAATTTAGTTACAGAAAACAGTCTCTTCATTTTATGTTACGGTGCGCAATGCACGCTGAACGCTTTTTCAAATCGTATTCTCTTTTCTTCGCACCACTCGCGGTATGCATCAAGCGAATCTCCTTCCAATGCCGAATTTGAGGGACCAAATGCCTGTCGTATAGTAAATTGAGGAGTCACTTCGATACAGATTTTGTATTTATTTTTATACAATGCGTAGACAATTGTTGTCCGCCTGTCTCTTACAGCTTCTGCGTATCCCCAGCCCACACAGTTGTGCATTTCACTCCCGATGATTTTTAGCATCTCTGAATTACGTGCCACGAGAAAACAGTATCTGTCTTCATCGGGAACATTTTCATATTCTGTTTCAGCGGAATTGTTTGTTTTTTTCTTTTTACGAGTGTTATCACCGGCTTTATATTCAAGCGCAATAAATGAATCTTCAATATCAAAATTAATAATATTTCCATTAGAATTTAGGATTTTATTTCTTCGGCTTATTCCATTCCAATGCCTTACCAAAAAATCATGCGTATATTCATTAAACCCTTCATGCAGAATATCTTTTTTTTCCTGATCATCAAGTTCTTCTCTGCATGACCCGTACATTGAAATTCCATCCCGTATTAAAAAATCCAGAATCTTTTTTTCTGAAAAAAGATTAAACGAACGATGAAGCGAATTCCATACAGCTTTTTGATTTGAAATTGCAAGCATATCAGCTACAAACAATTTTAATTCCGTCTGCAGTGTGTATGAAATTGTCCCATGTGCGAAAGAAATCATCAGATATTTGAGAAATGCATAAAATGAAATACTCCATGACTTCTGCAGAATGTTAACATCGGTAAATCCCATATCTTTTGCTGCCGCATAGCAAACAATTGACTGCGGTATTTGCTGATACATCTTTCTGATTGTTTTTGTTGGCTTTATTCCCATGCACGAAAACATTTCATTTTCCGCATCAGGAGTATCACCTGAAGAAAGAGACGTAAAATTCGTATCGTACGGATTCAGTCCCCAAAACTGTGATATTTTAAAAAAATTAACATTGAACGGACAAAGCATGTAACCGACAACAACATTGAATCCTCTTAAGCTTGAAGCGATAGTAGGTTTTATTCCATACTGTTTTTTATATATTTCACCAAGTCTTCGAAGTATATCTTTGGAAATTTCTTCGCATAAAGAGATGTTCGTATTTTCTATATTAACAACTAGTTTACCATCCTTATATAAGACTTTGCTTGAAAGATTCAGTTCATACGAATGAGTAATAAGCCGTCTGTACTCAGACGAAACCTGTTGCATAAGCACATCAATAAAATAACTTCCGTTTTTAAATTCAACGTCATACCCGTAGCTGAATATCGAATTGTCAGCAATAAACGGCCCTTTATAATAAGCGCCGCATTGTGATCTGAGAATATTCTTTGTAAACCCAATAATATATTCCCAACGATGGCACCTTCTGCAATACACAATTTTCTTTTCAACATCTACTATTGTCGGAAATGCCGACAACGGAGCGGTTTGAACGGGAGTAAATTTATTTCTATCTGAATTATACGACCAGAATCTATTCATTTATATTCATCTCATCCGTTAAAAAAAATTACCTTTGGCGACAGGCAGAAGTACCAAAGGTAATATAGCAAATGAAAACGAATCGTCAATTTTCATGTCAAAAAAAATAATTGAAACTTTTTTGAATTCAGCCCATACTTTTACTATGAAAGTAACCGATATTCACAAAAAATACGGCATTTCACTTTATAAAATCACTCTCTTTACTAAAACTCACAAACTAGAACGCGATCTAACAGTCAAAAATCAGCCATATAAATGGACAGCGCAGGATATTGCTGCACTGCAAGAATTTGCAAAAATTACTCCGAATCAGAAACATAAGGAAGAATATCTCTATCTCTTTTATATTGTGCAGCGTAAAAAAAATAAAAATTACATGGAGAAGTTTATAGGACGATACGACAAAAAAAACGAAGAACTCATATCCGAATTCTGCTCATCTCAGAGAAAACTGTTCTACACTGTTGAAAAAAAATGGCAGTATGAAAAATACATGAAAGCTGTTATGCGCGACCATACACGGGAAGAAATTGAATCATACCGGAATGCACACCTGAAAAAAATGTACAATGTGTACACAACTTCGCATCAGGCAATGCTCCGTATTATTAGAGTGCTTGAGTTTGTTGTGACTAACACTACTTATTTTAGCAACAAAGATATTAGTGAAATCACAGATCCGTCCAGCGATGAATACAACAATGACGGTAATTACTATTCGGGCATAAATAACAAGCGCTCACGCGTAAAAGTAGAGTATCCAAAAATCCCTGTAATTTATAAATACGGCGTATATCTGGGACCGTATGCACAAAACAAAAAAGAATGGAAGCAATACATTACTTCACACTACTTTGAAAAACCACCTCTTCTTTCCATTGAAGAAATGGAACATTATGTGCGATCCGGAGACAGATATAATCCGCTGCCAAAAAATATGAATTAAATTAATAATTTCAAATAGGCTGCGATACTGGCGCTTACATTTTTTATCCTTGAAATCCAATGCAGGTTGTATTTGAATTTAGCTGCTCGCTCTGGCATAGTTTTTCGATTTCCGCATAGCAGACTGAATTGTTGCGGATAATACTTTCAATTTCAATTTTGCGTACAATATTATCAATTTCTCCGCCCGAAAAATTGTATGCCCGCGCAAGTGCAAGAGCGTCTCCGTCAGAAAGCGACGGTATTTTATCTTGCCAGATACTTTTGCGTGCTTCCGGTGTTGGCTGGTCGATATTTATTTTAAAAAGAAACCGACGCGCAAAGGCTCCATCCATATTATCTTCCAGATTTGTTGTAGCAATCAGTATGCCTTCTAATGTTTCTAGTTCTTCAAGAATAATATTCTGGATTGCATTTTCTGTTTGAACTGTACCTGATGTACTAATGCTCCGCCGCTTTGAAATAATACCGTCAGCTTCATTCAGAAACAGTATTGGCATAAGCGAGCTATCCTTTACTGATTCTTTGCAGAGCTTTTTGTATTTTCTGAACAGCGCGCGAATTATTTTTTCACTTTCGCCGAACCAGCATGATTTTGTTTCGGCAATATCGACGTGGACTATTGAGCGGCCTGTTTTTTTAGCAATCTGATATACAGTTTCTGTCTTGCCTGTGCCTGGACCGCCGTAAAGCAATGCTGCAATTCCGCACGGAAGACCTTTTTCTTTTAACTGCGAGCGCAGTTTTAAAAACCGAGGTTCTTCAAGCGCAGAGCGAAGCATATTTATTTGTTCACCGGTCGACTGACTATAAAACAGTGTTTTTTCATGTATATCTTCAGGCTTAATAATATCCTTTACAGACATCCGTTTTTTAAAAAGATCAGACTCGTCACCGAACATAAGGTCCATTCCGTCTTCTGTAACAGTGACCGTTGCCGTGCTGATCATATTTGTTTCGTTCAGCTCAACAAGTCCGGCCGTAACAAGAGGATGAGTTTTGTCCATGAATTTGCGCGCTTCAGTTATACAGATTTTTGATTTTTCATATATTCTTTTCAAACAGGAGACAAGATCGACATTCTCATCATCTTCATTTATTTTTGCAGTGCATAAAAAATAAAAAAGCGCGCGTATCGTTTTATTTGGAATTGCCAATTTTATTTTTTTTATCTGCTGGCTGTCATTCAAATCATTTTCCGCTTCCATTATTTCATCTACCAATTCGGAACCGCTAAGCAGCTGATCTTTATCTTCCAAAATATCAATATCTAAATTAATTATTTCATAAATCTTGGAAAGATATTCAATCATATCATTTTTATCTTCAGGTTCTTTTTTCGAAGCATCAATAGATTTGTTTTGTATAATGCATTGTGACACCTCCTTGGTAACTGAAAAGTATGTTCCTTTAAGTGCTATCTGAGATTTACTCGTTCTTGTTTTAGTCATTTTGCAAAGTCTTTTATTACATAAAGACAGTAATACATCATTAAGCTGAAGCATCCGAACTGTAGATACACCGTACACACGAGCAATTTGCGCTATGCCGACACTTTCGCAGGAATCATAATTAAGTGAAAAAATGATGCAGAACAGAACTGTTTCTTGTTTGGTTGTTCCAAGATATATCGATAGCTCTGCGAGCAGTCTGTCTTCATCAAGAAACAATTTATCGATTTTCCTTTTTTCTAATAATGAATAAACAGCACAAATATTTTTAAGCGGTGTGCGGGACTGATCTGACTTTGCATCAGGAAAAAAGTATTTCATAAGACCATCACTGTAATTTTTTTCTTCCATATCTTCTCCTTGCAGGAAGTACTATAACAAAAAGTTTTCTGCCGTCAACTTTTTGGCGGCAGAAATGAATTGTAAATAGAAATAATTTATGCTTTTTCAAGACAAATTCGCATTTTCTTTGCAGCTGTGTTGCGAATCTGACGCACCCGTTCTTTACAGATACCGTATACCTTGCCGACTTCTGAAAAACTTTGTTCTTTGTCGTATCCTATTCCGGAAGTGCGGCAAAGAATATCGCACTCACGATGATCAAGCTTTTTGAGCTGTGCGCGAATCTGTTCAATTTCTTCCTTATTACAAATCGTATCTTCAACAGATTGTTTTGAAGTACCGCTTCCGATATCGTAATTAGTGTTTTCTTTTTCGCTGCCATCGATGTGATCATCGAAAGAAGATGTCACACGCACATAATCAGGATGCTTTTTCATATATGTTTCCGGAACCCTGATCGTATTATGTATCGTGTATTTTGCACGCCTGATTGATGATCGTATCCAGAAATTGGCATACGTACCGAACGAACAGCCGCTTTGGTATACGTATTTTTCAGCAGCAGTTATTAAACCGATCATACCTTCGCTCACCAAATCTTCATACTCGTCAGAATCGTTAGTATATTTTTTAGCTATCGACATAACGAATCTCAGATTGGAAAGAATAAGTTCTTCTTTCGAAGCAGTCCTTTCCTGATCGCGAGACAGAAACGGATGATGAGAAATAGTTGCGCTGAAAATTGATATCTTTGTGTTCATTAAGTAACCTTGCTGCTTTGCAGCAAAATGATAATAAAGCTCCCTGCAGAAGCAGGGAGCTTACCGGTGAACTATGAATGAATAATTAATAAAAAGAGAATAGATAGGTTTATGCGGCAGCTGAAAGATTAAGAGACGACTGATCGAGTAAAACGCAGCCTTTAAAAATTGTTTTGTTTAATACAATTTTTGAAGGAAGAGTTATTGATTTGAGCGACTTGCAGTTGGAGAATGCGTAATCCCCAATTTTTTTGACTGATTTTGGTATAACGATTGAGTCCAAATTTTCAGCTCCCGAAAATGATCCGGCCGCGATGCTTGAAAGATTTGCAGGGAGCACAATGCTGACCAGACCTAGAAAGCCCCATGTTCTCCCGCTAAAGACC
>LAHS01002682.1_pt1 | contig 43000 bp, 39 predicted proteins | sample 329651 | NCBI WGS metagenome assembly LAHS01 (sample SAMN03275699, study PRJNA271635) | activated sludge metagenome | isolation source: sample C-1 Sludge from hydrolytic chamber (first chamber) of Anaerobic...
GCCTTCGCCATTGGTATTCTTCCAGATATCTACAGATTTCACCCCTACACCTGGAATTCTGGTTCCCCCTCATCAACTCTAGTCAAACAGTTCTCAATGCAGTTCCGTGGTTAAGCCACGGGATTTCACACCAAGCTTACTTGACCGCCTACATGCCCTTTACGCCCAATAATTCCGAACAACGCTTGCACCTTACGTGTTACCGCGGCTGCTGGCACGTAATTAGCCGGTGCTTATTCAAACGTTACAGTCACCGTCCGGGCATTGCCTCCCGGACTTATTCCTCGCATTCAAAAGTACTTTACAACCTTTCGGCCTTCATCATACACGCGGCGTCGCTCCGTCAGGCTTTCGCCCATTGCGGAATATTCTTACCTGCTGCCTCCCGTAGGAGTCTGGGCCGTATCTCAGTCCCAATGTGTCCGTTTGCCCTCTTAGGCCGGATACCCGTTATAGCCTTGGTGGGCCGTTACCTCACCAACCAGCTGATTGGCCGCAGGCCATTCCTTCGGCGGAGCCGAAGCTCCTTTCCCCGGTGCACTCTGACTGCACCGGCCTTATCCGGTATTATCCGGTATTTCTACCGGCTATCCCCGTCCAAAGGGTATGTCACCCACGTGTTACTCACCAGTCCGCCACTCTAATCCATTGCTGGATTGCCGTCCGACTTGCATGGTTAAGACGCGCCGCCAGCGTTCGTTCTGAGCCAGGATCAAACTCTCCATGATTATTTCAAAGCCCTTGCGGGCTAAGAATTTCACATAAAGTATCTGATTCCTTCTCTAATTATTATTTAGTTTAGGAATTCGGCGCCCATCGGATGACTCCTTTGTGCGCCTGAGGTTGTTTATACTGGTTCGTCCCTTTCGGGCCGCTTCCAGTGTCCAATCCTAAATGTGCATCCTTCCGGATGCACGCTGACCTTACTCGAGCCTCGCGCGTTTCCGCGCTCTGCTTTTTGTCTTTCTTCCTTCCCTCTTTTTGTCAAATATCAAATCGCCTATTCAAATCTCTTCTTTCGGCTGTATAAGTTTGCGGATAAACCGCAGCTTTTTCTTTTTGTTTCTACCATTTGGTAGTGCCTAGCTGCTTTGCAGCGGCGAGGATGAATATATCATAAATACTAAAAATTAGTCAAGTGCGCAAATAAGAATTTCACACTTTTTTTTCATTTTTTTTAGAAGTGCTTTTTTCCGATAAAAGGGCGCCAAAATGAACAAGATAATCAATAAATGAAGCATACGAAGCTACAACGCAGAGAACAAAGAGAGCCACTGCTCCTGTACGGAGAGAACCAACTGCACCATCAACAGGAAGATCCAGCCTTACCGCACATTCAACTGCAAGCACATAAAATTCAGTGACTATATAAAGAACAGTTTTAAATTTTCCGCCTTTCCGCGCGGCAATCGCAACGCCCTGCTTTGCAGCTGCCATGCGTACAAAGTTCATGCCGAACTCACGGTAGAAAATCAGGATAAAAAGAAACAGCGGCATATAACCGCCGGCAGAAGCATTAATGCCGCCAAATGTAAAGCATGCAAAACTTGTTAAATGAAGAAACACATCAGCAAAGGGATCAAACATTTTGCCGAAATCACTCACTTCATTATGCTTGCGCGCAAAATGGCCGTCGAGATAATCAGTAAATTCCGCAAAAGCAAGAAGCGGGATCATAAAATAAACCGAAAGAGATGCACCAAAACCAGTCCAGACCGGAATAAAATAAAGGATAAAAAAGACTGGCGCAAAAACAATGCGTACGAGCGTAAATTTATTTGATGTTTTCATGCGTCAAGTATCTCAAGACGGGAAGAAAACGTCAAGGCAGACGGCAGTTCCAGCTCAGGACAAACTTATAACAAGATCCAAGAAGAATACAAAATTGATTACAACGAACGGGACACCGTGCAATACAAATGCCCGCCGAACGAATGACATGTCATTGTGTACAGCACAGGAAGAATATCTGTTTTCGGAAGGCGAACATACTGATAGGTATACTTGGACAGAAGCCATGATTCGTATGTTTTAGTCATTCTTCTCCAAGCCCCGCCTTCAGTTTCTTTCGACTGAACAGCCGGAGCATCACCTTTCGCCGACTCGATGCCAGAGGATTCACTATCCGCATCAGTCACACCTGAAATACAGTACCAAACACGCGGCAAAGGTAATAACAACAGATATGGCAGCGTATACACTTTTATGACAATACTCTTCTGATCTTTTCCTGATACAGCAAACTGAGCATCATCAACATAGACATATCCGTCCATCTGTGAAATTTCATGATACTCAACAGGAGAACCAAAAGAATGATAAAGATAAAATCCAGTGAACGCAGAAATGATGATATAGCACAGCAAAACAAATGGCAGAAAAATTTTCCAGCAAGCAGAGCAGCCGATTCCAAGAAAAAAAACAGCCGTAAAAAAAAGTATGTCGCTTTTTGAAAGAGGAAACATCATAAACAATCCGGGAACGTAAATAAGGGCAGCCGTGGCGGCAACAACGGCACCGCTCAGAAGCACGCACGTAATCACAAACCGGGATTTTAAATACTTCCGGTGAAAAAGTTTTGCGGAAAGTTCACAGACAATGCTGGCAAGGGCTCCCCCGATGCAGAACAAGAAGCAGCCGATGCAAAGAGCTGCAGTAAAATTCATTACGGATATGCCTTGAAGTCCTGAACAACACTGATTGCAGATTCAATTTTATAGTCAGGCAGTTCGCGAGATGCAACAGCAACAGCTTTTTCGACAAGCGCCGTTGAATCAGCAACTCCCTGCAGCGTCACTTTTTTCCCTGAAATGACTGCATGAAGAAAATTGATATTAAGCTTGAAATCAAAGACAAGAGTATTAACAAGGCGCTGTGCCTGAAGAAGCTCGGCAATTTTTACTTTACCGGCAGCTTCTTTTTCCGGCGTAATAGTTTTCTTAACAAGATCCGCCATCATTGTCGAGACAGTTTCTACATCAAGCAGACCCGTATTTACGACAAGATGAAAATGAGAAGGCTCTTCATTTTCAAGATTAAAAAAGCTCTTATGAAATCCAAGCCTGTTCGTATCACTTTCTTCAATGCGCGCTCGGGCCTGCTTGTCATCCCAGTTGAATTCTTTTTTAAGACGTTCCATGCGGACAGCATCGCTTGCAACAAAGCGGAATGCAAGAAGATTCGGCAGATCCTCCAGAATAATAAATGCACCGCGGCCTATCAGAATACAATTGCCTGACGCTGCTGCCTCAAGAACCGCAAGCTGCAGGTAATCCAAATATTCATCCCTGTCTTTAGCAAGAGACGCAAAGAAGCCAGGCTTCCGCTCGTCATATTTTTTCATCTTCTCAGCTGAAAAGCCGAGATCAATAATTTTTTTCTCAATCGCCTTGCGGTCTATAAACTGATATCCTAGTTTCTGTGCAGCCGCAGCAGCAATTTCGTCACCAAGTGCCGCAACCTGCCGTGAAATCGTAAGAACTGCCATGTGTCTCCTCCCCGTCTTTCTGATTCAACTTCTTATGTTGCAATTTTATCTGTTTTATCTGAATATATGATAAAGCATCATTTGCGATTAGTAAAGGATTCACATAATGGATAAAATTTCCGGAAATAAAAATGACAAAGACGCACTGATTTGGAAAGAAGGCACAAAAAAAGAACTTCTCAAAACAGTAGTCATGTCTGTTACAAGTGTTCCGTCCACAGCACCCGATGGTTCACACGGCGACTACATCGTCATGGACGCAAAGGACTGGGTCGTTATCATACCGGTACAGGGAAAAGATTTTCTCATGGTAAAACAATGGCGGCACGGCGAAAAAGCGCTGAGCATAGAATTTCCCGGCGGTGTTATCGAAAATGGTGAAGCTCCTGAAATTGCTGCGGCGAGAGAACTGAAGGAAGAAACAGGATTTACTGCAGGAAAACTCGTTCATCTGGCTACAATGAATCCGAACCCGGCGCTGTTCAGCAACCACGTTCATGCATACGCTGCGTTCGATTTAAAAGACTCTGGAAGCCAGAATCTCGACGACGATGAATTTGTACAGTATATGAAAATTCCACAGAAAGAAGTGTACGAAAAAATGGGCACCGGCGAATATTGCCACGCGCTCATGGCATCTGCACTCTGCTTGTACCGCCAGTACGACGAAAAACACCCTGCAAACCAAAATTGTTTCTGATTTGCAGGGTGTGCTTAGTAATAAACTGCTGTGTATCAGTCAGATTATTTATTTCGTTGCGCTGTACGGCTCATATTTCTTTGAAGGAGTATATGTGCCTTCGCGGAATTCACCGGTGATGCTCGGAATCTTCATCTTCATGCCGGGCAGAATAAGATTCGGATCAGACGGGCGCGGCATATTGTTTTTGTTTTCCTGATTCTGATACAGGTTTTCCCAGAGAAGCGGGTTGTTATACACATACGGACGGCCGGAAATATTCCAGTAGCAGTCTTTTGTATCAGCCCACGGGCGCACAACGTAATATTCCGGAAGAGGAATAATTTCGTGAACATCGGCAAGAGCGGCAAGAACCTGCTTTGCATACGATGATGCATTTTCGAAATCTTCTTTATCGAATGAAGCCTGTGCATTTGCATATGACTGCTGAGCAGCTGTAAATGCCATCGGGAAATCACGGTCTGCGTGAATGCTCTTTGCCCAGTCAATTTTTGCAGAAGCCTGTTTCATGTCAGCCTCAGCGTTTGAACGGGCAAGCATCATTTTAACGTATGCTTCGGAAAGCTTTGCGTTTTCCTCTGCTTTCTTTGCATAATCTACAGAAAGATCATACTGACCGGCATCAAAAGCGTTCTGTGCTTTTTTTGTATACTCGTCAGCAAGTTTCTGATACGTATTGTTCGTATAGCTCACAGCCGCAATAAATGAAACGGCAAAAAGAGCGGCAAAAAGTGCAATAATCTTTTTCATTATTTTGTCTCCTGAACTGCTTTCTTTGCAGATTCCGCAGTGTCTGCCGCAGTGTCAGTCGTAACGCCAACCGCAGCAGCTTCCGCTTCCGCAGCTTTAGCTGTAGCACCTGTGTTCACGTCGATAACTGCATCGTCAGGATTAGCAAGCTGGTCATCCTCAAGCATTTTTTTGTCTGCAGCTTCAATGCCTTTCACTTCGCCGTCACCAAGAGGCGCAATTGTATCAGCTTCGCTTGCGTATGACTTTGTGCCGTCCGCAGCTTTTTTAGCATTGTCAATTGCTTCCTGTGCAGCAGCGCGTGCTTTAGAAACAGTGTCGTACAGAGAGGCGAAAGATTCTTTTGATGATTTATAGCCCTGATATGCTTTTTCAATATCCTGGGTAACATAGTCAGAGTCAGCCTTTTTAAAAGCGTCAGCAGCCTGAGCGTATGCATCTTTCTGTGAAACAGCAGCCTTTACACTGTCTGCATTCTTTTTAGCATCAAGAGCAGCCTTACGTTCGTTTCCGGCAAGAGCCTTGAATGCTTTTGTAAGAACAAGCAGATATGCATTGTATGCTTTGTCTGCCTGCGTAAGCTGAGCGCCACTGTCTCCGTCCGCACCGAGTTTTGCATACTCGTCAAGAGCTGTTCCGCCGGCATCATAAGACGACTGATCATAAGAAGCAAAGCTAAGATCGTCAATTTTTTTCTTCATCGCCTGAGCCTGGGCAGCTTTTGTAAGTGCCTGATAGCGTGCTGTTACATCTTTTATCTGTGCTGAATAATCTGTTGAAGGATTCGCAGCACAGTCTTTCTTAAGCTGCTCGAGCTGTTTTTCTGCAGCGTTGTATGCATCTGCGTACAAATCCGGAGCAGACGCCGCAATTGATTCCTGACGGGCAGTTTCTGCAGCTGTAAGCAAAGCAGTGTTCGCAGAACTGAAGTCTGAAGCAGCAGGTGCAGTTGTTTCTGCCGGAGCCGTTGCAGGCGTTTCTTCTTTTACGGTTGTCTCTGCGGGTGTTGTTTCCGCTGGCGCAGTTTCTTTCGGTGCTGATTTACATGATGCAAGACCGATTGTGCAAAGCAAACAGACAAGCGCTGTCTGATAACTAAGTTTCACTTTTGTCCTCCTAAAACTTTATGTATAAAACTATTGATTTTATAGTAGAATCCCACGCTAAAATAATACAATAGAATCAAGCCGTGGGCAACGAGTAAAAGCAAATCATCACTTAAAAATGTGCGATTTTTTTGCATTTAGAGTATACTGAATGGAGCAAATAGACCTTTAAGGGGCATAAAAATGTCAGATGATTTTACATTTTCAATTGAAAAAAATATCGGTGTAGTTTCCGAAGGCAAAGGCGGATGGAAAGTTGAACTTAATCTCGTTTCATGGGGCGGCCGTCCTGCAAAATACGACGTGCGCTCATGGTCTCCTGACCACCAGAAAATGGGCAAAGGTCTTACTCTTACAAAAGACGAAATGATTGCATTAAAAAATCTTCTCGACACAACGCCGCTTGATTAATCAGCTGCGTATGCCGCACAGTACGCGCCGTTGCGAATAATTATTTCGTACAGCATCAGCGAAAGCTGCGTGTCTTCCTGTGAAGATCCGAGCGAGCGGATGTCCATATCCGTGCGGGAAAGAAGCGCAATTATTGCAGCACACTGCCCTGCTCCCCAAATGCGGGAAGCAGCACTGTACTGCGTGCGCGCTGTCTTCGAGCCGAAGCCGTTCGTTTTAAGCGTAAAGTCGTCGGGAGAAGAACCATGCGCATGAAGCGCAAGCCACAAAGACAGACGGCGGAAACAGGACGTAAGTCCCGCAATCAGCATTACTGCATTTGAATTTTTAGAAAGCAGAATTTTTTGCAGAATCGAAAGAGAATTCTCAAGACGCTTTGCAGGAGATTCTGCGGCATCGCACATCGCATCGAACAATGTGAACGGAGACTCTTCGCGGTTGTGCGTGAGAACTCTTTCAACATCATCTGTTGTAATTGTGTGGCCTGCAGGGAAGCACAGAAAAAAACGGCTGCATTCTGAGCGAAGTTCTTCCGTGTTGTTTTCAACCATATCGAGAATAGACTCAGCTGCGTCAGAGTCAAGCGAATAACCGTTTTTGCGGAAAAAATTCTGCAGCCATGATTCCTTGCGGTCATCAAACATTTCCCAGAAAATACGGCGGTGATCTTTGGGCACAAGTTTTTCAACTTTTGCATCAACAGAAATTTCATCTGATACAAGAATAAGAACAGAAGATTCAGACGGCGTTTTATTTTTTGCAGACGGAGTTACAGAATCAATCCAAGAAGAAAGAAGATCAACCTCATCCTTTTTCTTAATAAGATCTGCACCGCGCAAAACAATGCATGTTGCAGGCGTAAAGAGCGATTCATTGCGCAGCTGAGACACAACATCTTCAACACGTGTATCAGACGCATAGAAAAGGTATTCGTCGCTCGAGCCGAACTTTTTTTTAAGGTCAGCTTTTACTTTTGAGACTTCATCATTTCGTTCGCCGAATTCGGGACCGGTAAAAAGATAAACAGGTGCAGACATCAAAATTAATAATTAATAAGTTCGTACAATATTTGAAAGCGTACCAACGATACGCACATCCTGACAGTAAATCGGCTGGAATGCAGGATTCTCCGGCTGCAGGCGAACACGAGACGCCTCTTTATAGTAGCGTTTAAGGGTAATTGCATCATCGATAACGGCGACAACAATCTGACCGTCAACAGCAGTTTCTGCCTGCTCAACAACAGCAAGGTCACCCTCAAGAATGCCAGCGTTAATCATACTCGTGCCGCGCACGCGAAGAGCGAAATACGTTTTTCCCGGTCTCACGAACGGTTCAGTAAGATTCACGTAGCCGTCAAGGTTTTCTTCACTCAGAAGAGGTTTGCCTGCGGCAACAGTCCCTAGAAGCGGAACCCGGCTCATGTACGGCTCAGGTTCTTTTTTATCATCCATAAGTACACGGATAGAGCGGGAGCGTTTCTGACAAAGCGAGAGATACCCTTTTTTCTGAAGAGCCGCAATATGATCCTGCACCGCGCGTAAAGAAATATCGAAGTGCTCGCCAATTTCACGGACAGTCGGAGGATATGCATTCTCTTTTGTAAAATCAGAAATAAAAGATAAAACTTCCTGCTGACGATCAGTAATCTGTTTCATCGTAAAACTCCTTTATAAATCACCGGCTGGATGACGTTTTTGCGTCTAGTCTTCTTCGAATTTACTTTCGAAAAGCTGATAGATTGCTTCGACAGCCTGTTTTTCATCAGGACCTTCGGCACGAACAGTAAGATTCGTGTTATAGCCGGCAGCCATTGTAATGACGCCCATGATTGATTTTGCATTTACCGTCGTAGAATCTTTTTCAATCAGGACTTCAGACGTAAACTTATTCGCGAGCTGAGCAATAAGAGCTGCAGGGCGGGCATGAATTCCGGCACGATTACGAACAACAAGCAGTTTTTCAGTCATACATACATCCTTATATTTTTAGCCCGGCTGGGGGCGCAGTCTACAAAATTAATAATTAATAAGAATCATCGCTGCCGTAGTACGCGGCCTGCGCTTCTCCAGTTTCAATCCATTTAAGAACATTCTGATTGAAGTCGCGCGCAGAGTTATATCCCATAGCCTTAAGACGCTCATTCATAGCAGCAGCCTCAATAATAATAGGAAGGTTGCGTCCCGGCTTTACAGGAATTTCGAGCGACGGAACTTTAACGCCAAGCAAATCAACAGATGCCTGCTCCGTTCCAAGACGGTCATACACCTTGTTTGAATCCCACTCCTCAAGCTCAATCACAAGCTGGACTTCCTTCTGCTCACGAATTGAGCCGACGCCGTACAGCTGCGACACATTAATAATTCCAAGGCCGCGGATTTCCATGTGGTGGCTTATAAGAGTATTGGCACCCTGACCAAGAACAGTGTTTCCATTTACGCAGCGGATTTCGACAATGTCATCTGCAACAAGACGATGTCCGCGCTCGACAAGCTCAAGAGCGCACTCACTTTTACCAACACCGGAGTGACCAATAAGAAGAATGCCGACGCCGTACACTTCGACGAGAACACCATGCATTGTTTTTTTAGGAGCAAAAATATTTGAGAAAAGACGAAGCAAACGGCTCGAAAAATCAGATGACTCAAGATCAGTCTGAAGAATTGCACAGCCAGCGTCTTCCGCAATTTGAATAAAATCGTCAGCCGGCATAAGACTGTGCGTAAATACAGCGCACGGAAGATTATAGGTAAAAAGTTTTTTGATAGTATCGGTTTTATTTTCTGAATGAAGCTTCTGAAGGTAAGCAACTTCGCCGCGTCCGAAAAGCTGAACACGCTGTGAAGCAAATGAATCGAAAAAACCCGAAAGCGCAAGACCCGGACGATTGATGTCGGGCACTGTAATCGCGCGTGTAAGACCTTTGCGGCCGGCGATGCATTTTAAACCGAGCGCATTGTGACCCTTGAGGTCAAGGTCGAGTAAATCAAGAACCGTAAAAGGTTTATCGGGCATAAAACTACTATACACGTAAACGGCATTCTGCGCAACTGTGTGTTATAAAAAAAGCCCCGGCAAAACGCGGGGCTGTCAGGTCATTTCTTGTCCTGAACTTTATCCTTCTCTTTCTTGATTTTCACATCGAGCACATCCATCATTTTGTTAAGGCCGGCTGCGAAGTCAAAGTCATCTGCTGTTACGTGTGCAACTGCACCCCAGCGGAAATTTACGGTTGTATCGAAGAAATATTTCTTGTCACGTTTTACACGGAGAATGAGATCGACGATCAGATCATCTGCGTAGCTTACGCGCTCTAATTTTTTTTCAATCATCTCGGACTGTTTTTTCTCAAAGTCAAATCCAACAGCTGAAACAGATTTTGTCATAGATGCTCCTTGGTATTGGGCTGGGTTTTACTCAGGTAAAGCCTGAATTTTAGCCCGGCTGTTCGGCTGACATACACCAGCCGTTTCGGTTGTTCCTTACGGACTCCGGTCATCATTTCTGCTGACATTTAAAGTATACTATGAAATTTTCTAAAAATCAAAATTTCATCTGCTGTATGACGAGTTTATTTCAAGCTCGCTGCGGTATTTTGCGACTGTCCGGCGGGCAATTGTAATTCCTTTTTCTGAAAGCATATCGGCAATTTTCTGGTCAGAAAGGGGCTTAGCGTCTTTAGGCTGTGAAGCAAGAAGCTGTGCGATTTCATATTTGACTGATTCTTTTGATGACGACGGAGCACCGGTCAGCTCTGCGTCTCCGACTGCATTTGTAAAGAAGTAGCCGATTTCAAAAAGTCCCCACTCGCACTGGATGTATTTTTCTGATGCCATGCGGGATATTGTTGTATTGTGAACGCCAATCTTATCTGCAATATCTTTTTGTCTGAGCGGCACAAGGTAACGCGGTCCGTGGGAAAAAAATGCAAGCTGCGCGCGGACGATTGCTGCGCACGCTTTCGCTATTGTCGACTCCCGGAACTGTATGTTTTCCAAAAAACTTTTTGCGTCGCGCACGGAACTTGATGCAAAGTGATGTCCCGCTGTGTCTGATGACGCTGATGCAAGTTTTTCAAATTCGGGGGAGATGCTTATTTGCGGAACTGATTCATGAGCAAGTGTGATTTTAAAACAGTACGGTTCCTGCGTTGCAATTATTCCGTGCTCCTCATCATCCTTATCTTCGGTGATTGGAATTTTTGTGACGTATACGTCGGGCGCAATATAATGCGCCTCGCTCGTTCCAAAATCGCGCGCGGGGTACGGATCAAGTGTTCTTATGAATGTTACTGCGTCATCAATATCCTGCGCGGTAAACGGATGAGCATTTATATCAGCAAGCTGTTTTTTCTGTGTTTCATTCAAGAATGACAAATCTTTTTGTGTCTTAACAAATGTTTCTATTTTCTTATTAATTTTTTCCGTCTGAGGCGGATCGAGAAAATCAAGATGACCGTCGAGTATAAAAAGTGACGCGCGCGGTGCATTTCCTCTGAGCTGTGCCTGCACGAGCAAACTTTCTGTTACGTTTATGCAGCATGTGCCGACAGGATCAAGCGAACGTATTTCTGTCATGCACTTTGAAAGCAGAGATGCTGTTTCTTCCGGATTATTTTTATCAAGAAGTGAAACAGGAGCGAGTATGTGATGTCCCTGTGAATCGAGATTATGAATAAGTTTGAGTCCGAGTTTTTCTTCTGCTTCTGTATGATTCATCGCATTGAACTGGTGCTCAAGATGATCCTGCAGGCTTTCGCGTTCGTCCGGCTCACTCTCCAGCGCCTCTTGAAAATTATCGCTTGCAAGAGCGCCTGCTGCGGAGACTGCTGCATAATGTGTGTTGTCGGAAAAATGTGACGATGTCTCTTTTGTTTTTGTTTTGCCTGCACCAGAGACGAGCGGATCATTTATGATTTCAAGCGCAGGATTTTTTTCGGCTTCTGTATAAATTGCGGCACGGAGATCGGTGCTTCCCATTGCGAGCAGGTTAAGCGACTGTATCTGCTGCTGGCTCATACGCAGTTCCTGTTTCTGTGCCTGAACTGCGCGGCCTTCGAGCTTAAATTGAGGACCTTGTGATGTGAATCCCGCGTTTTCCGCCATATCGTAACTATAGCATAAACGCCGATTTCAATATATATTGTGTCTATGAAAACGCTTGAAAAATTCGGTATTGATATTCCGGAAATTCTTCTTCCGGCAAAGCTTGATGTTGAGTCATGGTCTGTGATTGCATGCGACCAGCATACTCAAGACCGCACATACTGGCAGAATGTTGCAGACACTGCAGCTGGAAAGCCTTCTACGCTCAACCTGATTCTGCCTGAAGTTTATCTGAACGATGACGACAAAAAAGAACGCATCGCGAAAATCAGAGAGACAATGAATGACTATTTGAATTCCGGCGTTTTCGCACCTGCACAGAAAGAGTGCATATATATAGAAAGAACTACAGCATACGGCCGTGTGCGCCATGGTCTTATGATTTCCATCGACCTTGATGCTTATGACTGGCAGCCGGGAAGCAAAGCGCTTATCCGCGCAACAGAAGCGACTGTAAAAGAACGCATTCCTCCGCGCATGGAAATCAGACGCGGTGCTCCGATCGAATCACCGCACATCATGCTTCTTGCAAATGACCCTGACGATATTCTCGTCGGCGGTACAGGAAAAATTGTTAAGAAAGATAAGCCTGCTTACGATGGCGACATGATGCTTAAGAGCGGCCACATTACTGGATGGGCTGTTAAATCTGAAAATGCACTTTCATCTGTAGAGAAAGCTGTTGAAACACTCGCTGCAAACGGAAAGACAAAAGACGGAAGCACATTTCTGTTCGCAGTCGGCGACGGGAACCACAGTCTCGCAACGGCGAAAGCTGTGTGGGAAGAATTCAAAGCAGAGCAGAAAAAAGCAGGCAAGACAGACAAAGAACTTGCAAATCATCCGGGCAAATTCGCGCTCGTAGAAATTGTTAATATTTATGACTCTGGACTCACATTCGAACCGATCCACCGCGTTCTGTTCAATGCAGAAAGCGACATGGTGATTGCATACCTTCAGGCAAACTTCGGCGGCGAATTAACAATCTGCAAAAATGAAACAGAACTTGTTAAGGAAGTTGGAGACAAGAGCGCAAAAGGCGCACGGTTCGGTTTTATTTATACGACGGAAAATGACAAGACGACACACTACGAGCTTTTGTCCACTTCAATCACAGGTCTCGCAGTAAGCAGACTCCAGCCGGTACTCGACAACTTCATCTCTTCGCAGAATGAACTTATCGACAAGGCAAACGAAGGCGGCAACAGCGACGACGGCACAAAAGAAATTGCAATCGACTACATACACGGTTCCGACGAAGTTATTAAGCTCGGAAAGCAGAACGGCACACTCGGCATTCTTCTTCCGCCGATTGCAAAAGACAGTTTCTTTGCAACAATCTCTGAGCGCGGTCCGCTCCCGCGCAAAAGTTTCAGCATGGGCGAAGCAAGTGAAAAGAGATTCTACCTTGAGTGCAGAAAACTTTTTTAGGACTCAGCGATAATCCGGAGAATTGACTCTCCGAATTTCGCCGCTTTATTTTCACCAATGCCGTATACGTCAAGCAACTCTGCTTCCGTATGCGGCTTTTTTGTTGCTATATCAGTTAATGTTCTGTCACCAAAAATGACATACGGCGGCACATTCATTTCCTCAGCCTGCTTCTTGCGCCATTTTTTTAGCTCAGCTGCAATCAGCACGCCTTCCGCATCGCTTTCATCAACAGCACGTTTGTACATCCCGGAGCTTTCCGTTTTTTTATGAAGCACAAATGTTTCCGTCTTCTTTTTTCCAGTGCCTGGCTTGGGGAACATAAGTCCGTCGTTTGCTCCGCACGACGAATGGCTGAATGTGCCGTAAGAAATATTTAAATCCTGTTTTTTAGATTTTTTTCTGCTCTGTGTGAATACAACCGGCAGCTCGATTTTCTCCCGGTTGCGAAGCACACAGGAACCTTCGCCTGTAAGCGTAAGCACACCGTAGTCTTCTGATTTCTTAACAAGGCCTTCATCAATAAGCGCGTTCGCCAGCTCAAACCACTGATCGCGGTCGAGTTCTGTGCCAATGCCCCATGTCGAAATCATATTATGATTATTATCGAGAATCCGCTGCTGTCGTGAGCCGAGAAGCACATCAATCACATACGCTGTTCCAAACCGCGCTCCTGTTCTGATAATGCAGCTCATGAACTTCTGGCACGGAATTGTTAAGTCAATTTCCGGCACCGGACCTGCACTGCAAATGTCACAGCAAGTTGTTTTTTCTGCGCTTGAATCAGATTCATCTGTTTCTTTTTCTTCCGGCATTATTTCGCCAAAGTAAGCAAGAAGAACACGGCGGCGGCATGTCTTTGCCGTGGCGTATGAAATCATTCCCTGCAAAAGTTTTTCAGCTTTATCAGGATCTGCGCTGTCTTCAAAAAAATATCTGATTTTATGAATATCGCCCGCACTGTACAAAAGAAGCGCTGTAGAAGGAAGACCATCGCGACCAGCGCGGCCAATCTCCTGGTAATACTGTTCGAGTGACTTCGGCATATCATAGTGAATAACGAAGCGCACATTCGGCTTGTCGATTCCCATTCCGAACGCAACGGTAGCAACCATAATCTGCACTTCATCGCGAATAAATTTTGTCTGATGATCCGTACGCTCTTCGTCGGTAAGTCCTGCGTGATAATTAAGAACAGAGTAGCCGAGATCTGAAAGGCTTTCTGTAAGCTGATCCACTTGTTTGCGCGAAAAACAATAAATGATTCCGCTTTCGCCCCAATGAGATTTAATGCATTCCACAACCTGACCGAGCGCATCTGTTTTTGGCTTTACATCAAGATAAATATTCGGACGATTAAAACTTGCAACAAGGACTGCAGGATTATTAAGATTCAAATTAATAATAATATCTTCACGGACCTGTTTTGTTGCTGTTGCCGTAAGCGCAAGACAAACTGCATTTTTAAATTGCTGTCGTACAGAAGCAATCTCAAGGTAATCGGGGCGGAAGTCATGCCCCCACTCGCTCACACAATGCGCTTCATCAATCGTAATACATTTTACATTCACAGAGTCGGCATGAAGCAAATCCTGAATACGAGGCGTCGCAAGTCCTTCCGGTGATACATACACAATTTTTGTTTCACCGCGTTTTATGCTGTCCATCGAATCGACATAATCAGACCACTCAACAGAGCTGTTAAGAAAAACAGCATTCACTCCTGTCGCATTGAGCGACGCAACCTGATCCTGCATAAGCGCAATGAGCGGAGAGACAACAACAGTAAGTCCGTCAAAAATAAGTGAAGGAATCTGATAGCACAGCGACTTACCGCCGCCTGTCGGCATAACAGCAAGCGTGTCGCGCCCCGCAAGAACGTTTTCAATAATTTCTTTTTGCAGCGGACGGAACGAATCGTATCCGAATACATTTTTTAATACTTTTTCCGGAGACGCGCCGGTGTAATCAGTTTCTGCCATGACTGTGGTATTATAGCGGAAATCGTATAAAAGCGCATACCTTTTAAAATACATACTCTCCTCTCAAACTGATTCAGACAAAAATAAATGTGACTTGATGAACAGCGCTTTTTTCTGGTATAGTTACTTCACTTGCCGGCATGGTGGAATGGTAGACACGAGGGACTCAAAATCCCTTGGTCGCAAGACTGTCTGAGTTCAAGTCTCAGTGCCGGTATTTGATTTTCCATCCTTGGAAAATCAAATACCACACAACTGCGTTTCTGCGAAACGCAGTTGTGTCGGGATGTATTTCATGGTATATGGACGCGCCCTCCCTGGCGCTCTGATGTCAGCATTACATACTATGCTTATTCCGTGTCCAGGCTGCACTCGATTTACTCCGTAAATCTCGTTTGTTCGATGTACCCTTCTTCCAATCGCATTTTTGTTCATCTGCGTCTCATTCTTCGTGCGTTTTATACATCATCACCGCAGAGCGCGAGGGGACCTTCACTTCTGCGCAGCCTTACTGCTTCCTGCATGTGCGCGCTTTTTATCTCATCCGAATTTTCCATATCAGCAATTGTCCGCGCAAGTTTTAAACAGCTCGACACTGCGCGCTGCGAAAAACTATAGCTTCGTGCGGCGCTGTCCAGTAAACGAGCAGCTTCCTGATTAGGATGACAGAACTCGTACACTTCCTGCGGCGTAAGCCGTGCATTCCGTTTTCCCTGCCGCTTCCGCTGAGCCTGAACAGCAGCTGCAATCGATTTTCTAAGAGATGAACTTGTTGTACCGGCGGACTTACTTTGAGCATGAGGACAGTTTTCTGACTTTGCCTTTGATTCCGCGCAATTCGTTTTTTCTGCTTCACCTGTCACCGGCACGCGTATGTCTATCCGGTCAAGCAAAGGACCGCTGAATTTCTGCCAGTACCGTTCTACAGACTGCGCGCTACACAGACAGATTTTCCCCGGCGAGCCGTAGTTTCCGCACGGGCACGGATTCGCTGCAAGCAGAAGCTGGAACCGGGCAGGATACGTTGTCGATCTTCCTGCGCGGCTCAGCGTGACCTGCCCGCCCTCGAGCGGAACGCGGAGCATTTGAAGAACTGATGTTCTGAATTCAGAAGCCTCGTCGAGAAACAGAACGCCGTTGTGTGCAAGCGATATTTCTCCCGGCCTGCAGTTCACACCGCCGCCGCACATTCCTTCTATCGATGCTGTCTGATGAGGCATACGGAACGGTGGTGTGCGCATAAGCGGCTCTGACGGTGAAAGGATTCCAGCAAGACTATAGATTCTCGTAACGCTCTGAGCTTCCTCAACGGTAAGGAGAGGAAGAAGCGACTGAAACCGCTGAAGTGCAAGTGTTTTTCCGCAGCCGGGTGGTCCGTATGCCAAAAGATTATGCGAACCGGCAGCGGCAATCTGAAGTGCGCGGACAAGTTCTTTCTGACCGATGATGTCCGCAAAATCAAACTCAGGCTGAACAGGTGGGAAAAGCACTCCGCCGATTTCTACACTGCCGGCAGGCGTAAAAGATTTTTCCGCGCGCGATGTTCCGGATGTAAATACGTTCGGGTGATAAAGCGCATCAAACGCTGCGGCAAGGGTATCTGCTGCAAACACATGCATGCCGCTCACTTCACGCGCCTCGTCGCCGTTCGCTGCGCTTACGATACAGTGCGTGATGCCGGAAGCTGCTGCAGTTGCAGCCGCCGCATGAACACCGCGCACAGGTCTGATTGCGCCGGACAGCTCAAGTTCACCCATCACAAGCACCGCGCCGGTGTCAGGACCGGAGACTACGGCTTCCGGTCCTGCATCGAGTGTCTTCTTGGCGTCGAGAACGGCAAGTGCGAGCGCGAGATCGAAGCCAGCACCTTCTTTCCGGAGATCTGCCGGCGACAGACTGATTAGAACGCGCTCCATCGGGAACTCAAAGCCGCTGTTTCTGATGGCGCTTCTCATGCGCTCGCGTGATTCTTTAACTGCGCCGTCGGCAAGTCCGACAACATCTACGGCGGGAATTCCGCGGCGCAGGTCAACTTCTACGGCGACTAATGCGCCTTCATATCCGAACGGAGAAAATGAAAATATCTGCATACCTTTGTATAGAGCATGAATTTTCATTTTCTACCGTTTCTACAGAATTTTTCTGCAAAAAAATGATAAAAAAATGAGTTTAGTCTGAAATCTCGGCGAGATTGGAATAAAATTATTCTATAAAGGTACCATCGAACGACGGCAAATGCGGAAGCAGTTCTTCAGTCCAGAATCGGTCTTCTATTTTTTTGCCGCCGCTCGTCTTGCCGAGATGCCTGTCAGCGCGGACGCCTTCGCCGTGGAAGTCACTTCCTGCGGTCACAAAGTATCCAAGCTCATGCGCCATTTTTTCAAGGCGGACAGCTTCTCCTTCGCGTGCTCCCGGATGATATGCCTCCAGTCCCTGAACTCCGCGCGAATGAATATCGGCAAGAACAGGCTCGATTTTGCCCCACGAAACGTAGAGCGAAAGCGGATGGGCAAGTACGGGAACTCCGCCGGATGAAATGATTGCGGCAACTGATTCTTCAAGATCGGCGCCCGCGCGGTCAACAAACCACGGACGACCTTTTGCGAGATAGCGGTCAAATGCATCCTGACGTCTTTTTACTTTTTTTAAGTAGACGAGATAGTCAGCGAAATGAGGACGGCCGAGCACTTCTGTGTGGAAATGATCGGTGATTTCCTGGAGCGTCACGTTTACACCGTCAGCATTCATCTTTTCGACGATCTGCTGATTGCGGACTTTGCGGTCAGCCTGAAGCCGGCCGGTAACAGCTGCAAGCGCCGGAGAACATTTTTTGAGTCCAAGCCCGAGAAGATGGAATTCTCCGGTCGGCCACTCTATGTTCAATTCGACGCCGGGAACAAAGGTGATTCCCGCTTCCCGAGCCGCGGCGCCTGCTTCGGCAAGACCGGAAACAGTGTCATGGTCGGTGAGCGCCCAGACAGTAAGATTTTTTGAAGCAGCATAGCGGGCAGAATCGGCAGGCGAAAGCTGTCCGTCGGACGCAGTTGAATGGGAATGTAAATCTATCATGAAGAAAAGAATAGCATAAAATGGAGTTTTATGTTATTCTGTAGATATATCGGCTCATTTTTTATACGGGGATAAGGAAGAAAAAAGTATGCCAAAGGCTGTGCAGTACACAAAAGGTTCAATCATCTATTTTGCAGGCGACAAAGACGACCGTGTGTTTATTCTTCAGCATGGTATTGTTGTTGTTACCAGCACCGATATTGAAACAAACACTCCCGTTACCGAGCAAATTAAAAATGGTGAATTTTTCGGTGTAAAATCGGCGCTCGGTCATTTTCCGCGGGAAGAAACAGCGACAGTTCTTTCAGATTCAATTGCTATTTCCATGACTGTTCCTGAATTTGAAAAGCTGTTCAGCTCCAACAAAGCAATCATTATGAAGATGCTCCGCGTGTTCTCAAATCAGCTTCGTCAGATTCATAAGAAAACAGAATCAATTCTTGAGAACAAAGCAGACATCAACCAGCAGACAGGAATGCTTTCTGTAGCACAGGCATTCTATGATGATGAACAGTACCGTTCATGCTGTGATGTTTGTCTCAAATTTCTTACGCGCTATCCGGATGCCCCAAACAAAGATGCAGTTTCAAAGATGTATGCTGATGCAAAACTCAGAAACGATAAAAAAGCGCAGCACAACGCAGGTGCTGACACACCTGATGCGAGCGTGCCAAATGAAGGCGCACTTAAACAATTCGCGCTTCCTGCTTTTGAACGCTTTGCAAAAACATACGAACCCGGCCAAGTCATTATTTCTGAATTCGAGCCGGGCGACAGTTTCTATCTTATCCAAAGCGGTCAGGTTCAGCTGATAAAATGCGTGAACGGCTCAAAGAAAAATCTCGACATTTTAAAGCCGGGTGAATTCTTTGGCGAGATGGCAATTCTCGACAATTCGCCTCGCAGCGCAACATGCATGGCTATCGGTAAAGTCGAAGTTCTCGAATTCAACAAGGCAAACTTTGAGCTGCTTATTACTGGCAACCCGCAGATTGCCCTTATACTTCTCAAACTTTTCTGCAAGCGCATTTATGATCAGAAGCGCAGATTCCGCATTCTTGTCATATCAGATCTGCAGGCGCGCATTGCAGATGTGTTCTGCATGTTTGATGAAATGAATCCTGTTTCAAATCCGAACGAACGCTCGCGCCGTTTCAGCCTCACCATTTCCGACATTGCACACTGGGCAGGACTTAATGCTGATGTCGCCCGTGATGAAGTAAACAAGTTCGTCGAAAAGCGTAAGATTGAAATCTACGACAATTATATCATCGTTTCAAACATCACCGATATGAAGCGCATCGTCGACACAAGAACAATGACAAGACAGTAACCGCGCAGACGGTCTATCTTGACCAGTCCCCGCAAGATTTGTTATATTGTTTCTACTTGCCAACTTAGCTCATCTGGTAGAGCAGCGCATTCGTAATGCGCAGGTGTTCGGTTCGAGTCCGGAAGTTGGCTTTCAGCTCTGCAGTAACAGAGCTTTTTTTATTTTAAAGACATTTGTTGCCGGACTCGAACCGAACAGCGGAGTGAGCGCGCGGCAGGTGCCGCGAAAAGCGTGCATGGATGCACGCGACAGCGAACGCAGCCGTCCGAAGGAGCACGCATGGATGCGGGCGACTGAGGAATCGGCGTTCGAGTCCGGAAGTTGGCTTTCAGCTCTGTAATAACAGAGCTTTTTTTTATTTTAAAGACATTTGCCGTCGGACTCGAACCGAAAAGCGAAGTGAGCGCGCGGCAGGTGTTGTCATTGTTCCTTGCAAAAATCGTTTCAAACTGCGAAAATAAATCCATGCATCATTTTGACTCAAACGCGTCTGCCGACGCAACATATATCCGCATGACAACTGCGCCTGTAAGCCGCCTTATCATCACGCTCGCCGTTCCCACAATTATCAGCATGATGGTCACGTCGCTCTACAACATGGCCGACACTTTTTTCGTCTCACAGCTCGGCACTTCGGCAAGCGGCGCCGTCGGAATCATCTTTTCGATTATGGCAATCATACAGGCAGTGGGATTTACAATCGGCATGGGTTCAGGAAGTCTCATGTCGCGCTCACTCGGCGCAAAAGATGAACAGCATGCAAACGAGTATTCTTCAACAGCAATTTTTTCAGCATTCATTCTCGGTACGCTGCTCGGAGGAATCGGTCTTGTTTTTCAGGACGAGCTTATTCTCCACCTCGGCGCCACTCCAACTATTCTTCCCTATGCACGTGACTACGCGCGCTACATTCTGATCGGAACTCCGTTCATGTGCACGTCATTCGTTCTTAACAATCAGCTCAGATTCCAAGGAAAAGCTGCAATGTCGATGGTCGGATTAACAAGCGGCGGAATTCTCAACATGGTGCTTGACCCGCTGTTTATTTTTGGATTCGGCTGGGGAATCGCAGGCGCCGCAATCGCAACTCTTGTAAGCCAGTGCGTGAGTTTTTCAATTCTGCTTTCGTTCTTTCTGCGCAAAAAGTCAACAACGCTGCTTTCCTTTAAAAATATTTCGCATCATCCTGCTGTCTATCTTAACATTCTGCAGAACGGACTTCCGTCTCTGTGCCGTCAGGGAATGGCAGCAGTCGCAACGGTGATGCTCAACATTGCTGCGGGCGCTTACGGTGATGCGGCTGTCGCGGGGATGTCGATTACAAACCGCGTGTTCATGTTCTTCATGTCGATTGCAATCGGCATAGGACAGGGATTCCAGCCGGTGTGCGCAATGAACTACGGCGCTCAAATTTACAGCCGAGTAAAAAGCGCATTTCATTTTATGGTCCGCTCGTGCGCGGCTCTCATGTCTTTCTTTGCAATCATCTGTTTTATATTCGCACCGGAAATCGTGCGCGCGTTCAGAAATGACCCCGAAGTCATCTCCGTCGGTTCGCTCGCCATGCGCTTCCAGTGCCTCGCGCTTCCGCTTCACTCGCTTCTGTTCGGCACAAACATGATGCTTCAGACAACAGGACAGAGTAAGCAGGCAACATTTCTTGCGTGTCTCAGACAGGGAATTTTCTTTCTGCCGCTCATCGTGATTCTGCCCCGCGCGTGCGGACTTACAGGCGTCCAGCTAACGCAGACAGTGAGCGACTATCTCAGTTTTGCCGTAACAATTCCATTTGCCATTTCGTTTTTCCGTAAACTCGGAAACGCACAGCCTGCATCACGCTAATCCCAAAAACTTCGGTTAAATAAGTTACACGTGTCAGTTTTTTGCTTGAATTGTAGGCATTTACGGAGTATCATTTATACATGACATACGAAGAAGCATTACAAGCAATCGGAGTTGATATAACTGGAACGCTCAATCGTTTTTCAGGCAACAAAGAGCTCATGGAGAAATTCATCCGCAAATTCCCACAGGATACGACGTTCGACGCTCTCAAAAAAGCAATCGCCGCTAAAAAGTATGAAGACATTGAAACGACCGCTCACACGCTCAAAGGCGTAAGCGGCAACCTCGGATTTACAGAACTGTATACTCAGTCGGCGGCACTCGTCACTGCAATCCGCGAAAAAAGAATGGCTGATGCAGACAAACTCTGCCCTGCCGTTGTGGAAGAATGTGCAAAGGTAAACGACATTCTCTCTAAAATAAACTGACCACGGAGCAGACGAGCATGGCAAACGCCCGCAAAAAAATTCTTGTCATTGACGATGTAGAACTGAACCGCGCTATTCTTCACGAAGCATTCAGCAAAAATTTTGAAGTTCTCGAAGCGGCAAACGGACTCGACGGACTCCGCATGATTGAGCAGAATTCCACAAGTCTTTCCGCAATTCTGCTCGACATCATCATGCCGGAGATGGACGGTTTCTCTGTTCTCGCCGAGCTCGAAAACAAAGACATCATGCGCCACGTTCCTGTGTTTCTCATCACAACAGAAACGACCGATTACGTCGTCAAGAGAGGATACAACTACGGAGTTGTCGATGTCATCTCGAAGCCGTTCAATCTGCTGATTATCGAGCGCAGAATTAATAATATCATCGAGCTTTTTGAAAACCGCAACCAGCTCGAAAAAATGTTCAACCAGTCTGTCAACACAATCGCCGTGCAGGACACAGAGCTTCAGGAAAACCAGTGGGGCATCATCGAGACACTTGCTTCGGCACTTGAAGGACGCGATGTTGAGTCTGGCGACCACGTAAAACGAATCTGCAACATTACGAACGTGTTCTTAAAGTCGCTCTGCATTTCACATCCGGAATACACTCTCACCGATGAAAAAATAAAACTGATTACGAAAGCCGCTGCCCTCCACGATATCGGCAAAATTGCAATTCCCGATGCAATTCTTTTAAAACCGGAAAGCGCCGGACGCCTTACAGACGAAGAATTTTCAATTATGAAAACACACACGACCGAAGGATGCAAAATCATCGACAACATACAGGGATTCAAAGAGACAAAACTCTACCCCTACTGCTACCAGATATGCCGCAGCCACCACGAACGATGGGACGGACGAGGCTACCCGGACGGTCTTAAAGAAAACGACATACCGATTGCCGCTCAAATTGTTTCCGTCGCAGACGTCTACGATGCGCTCATCTGCAAACGCGTATACAAACCGGCGTTTACCCATGAAAAGGCATGCGACATGATTGAGCACGGCGAATGCGGTCTCTTCAACCCTGATCTTCTTGAATGCTTCCGCCTCACAATCGACGACATCTACAAAACGATGTACGCGCCGAAGCTTAACAATCAGTCATTTAAAATATAAAATCACACATACATGAAAGACTCATTTGCAAAAGTAAGAACAGACGAACTTAATCATAAATGGCAGCAGGCAGTTACGCGGGAAACATCAATCTACGGCCGCGGCAACGATATCCGCTCGGAATTTGAGCGCGATTACACACGCATACTGCACTCGCTCGCATACAGACGGCTCAAACACAAGACACAGGTTTTCTTTGCGCCGCACAATGACCACATCTGCACTCGCATGGAACACGTAAGCCACGTCGCTTCAGTCGCCTCAACAATCGCAAAATACTTAGGACTCAACGACCAGCTCACTCAGGCAATCGCAATCGGCCACGACATCGGACACGCGCCGTTCGGCCACCACGGAGAAGACTGCCTTAACAATCTGCTCATTCAGAAAACAGGAGCAAACGCGCCCAAAAAATTCTGGCATGAGCGCAACAGCCTCTTCTTCGCCGACTACATCGAAACGCTTCCCGACCCGAACGGCATTGAGCGTCCGCTCAACTTAACATACGCCGTGCGCGACGGACTCATCTGCCACTGCGGCGAAATCGACCAGATCTCGCTAAGCCCCCGCGACGACATTATTAATTTGTACGACATCAAGCGCCCCGGTCTCGTCTCTCCCTACACATGGGAAGGATGCGTTGTTAAGATTGCAGATAAGATCGCCTACCTCGGCCGCGACATAGAAGATGCGCGCGCCTACCACATACTCGACATGGGCTCATACCGCCAGCTCCGCGAAATAGTCGCCACAACACTCGGCTTTGGAAACAAAAAAGAAGACGCACACCGCTCAGGCAAAGCAGTGAACACAACAGTGCTCATCAACGACCTTATCGTCGACCTGTGCGAACAAAGCTCGCCCGAAAAAGGACTGTGCTTTTCAGACAAATACTTCCGCTTCATCGTCGAACTCAAAAAATTCAACTACGCGAATATTTACAACCACTGGCGCCTTCAGGAATTCGAGCACTACGCCACAAACATCATCGAGACAATATACCGCACACTCATGAAAACACAGCCGTTCGCAAAAACCGGCCGCATCGCTTCCTGCCTGCGCTATTATCCCGAACTTGCAAAGACATTTGAAGACTGGCTTATTAAGTACACAAACTACACACCAGAATCAAATCCGAACCGCAAACAAATACTCCACTATGACACAAAACAAGTGTTCGACATCAACGACAACGAATCATTCCAGAAATGCATCATCGAATACATTTCCGGCATGACCGACCAGTACGCAATCGGCGTGTACGAAGAAATAATCTCGTTCTAAAAACACACGCCCGCAAAAAAAAGCAGCATACAAAGGGGGAAGTCTCCCCCGCGCTCCAAAGTCCTCGCTCGCTGCGCTCGTTCCGGTCTTTTGCGCTGCCCTCTCTGCGGGGTACACAAGTGTCTGAATTATCCGCCCCGCAACGCCCCGCATTCGTTTAAAACAAACAGCCCCGCGCAGCAAGCTGCGCGGGGCTGAAATACCTTTTACTCTGTTATAAAATAATCAATTAATTGCTAGGTGTGTATTTAACTGAATAAAGTTTAACACCACCAGCAGTATCTGTATTCCGGCTAAATACAATATATGCGGTAGTTGCTTTTGTAGCAGTTACTGTTAATGTTTTATTCTCACTATCTCCATTCTTAAGATTTACGGTCGCAACAGTTCCCAAGATAGCACCGTCAGCATCATAAACACCAAGCTGTCCATCATCTCCTGTTGCAGAACTTGATGCATTCGCTTGATATGTCACGACAATAGTACCTGCTGCAGAAACAGGTATTGAAACATACCGGCTAACACTACTTATAGTAACACTAGAAGAAATATCAGATGTTTCACCACCATTAAAAGTAAGGTCAACAGATGCACTAGAAGCAACGTGCATCTGGAAATTTCCGCTTCCACCGTAAATACTAGCGTCGCTAATAGTCTTAGATCCTGAAGCTACGTAGATTTTCGTCTTAGTAGTTGCTGCAGTCCATTCAGTTTCAGTTAAAGCTGTAGCTTTATCGCTGTTTGTTAAGACAGCTCCTACATTAGCAAATGTTAATCCAACAAAATTATATGTTTTTTCTGATGCTGCAGAGCTTACAGTAACAGCACTCGTACTCACACTAACGCCTGTTGAATATGATGTGCTTGTAATTTTGCATGTAAATACAACAGAACCAACATCAGCTGTTACCGTTGTATATTTTCCATCAGTAAGAGTAATCGCTTCCGCAGAACCGCTGCCCACAGTCTTTGTCCATGCATACGAAAGTGTTTCCGAGTAAGACTTTGTATTCGCTGCGGCCTGTGCTACAGAAAGCGCAACCGCATCACCTACTGTTGCCGTTGTTGAACCAGCTGTCGCTGTAAATGCATCTGAGGATTCAAGAACAACTGTTGTTGCCGGAGTATCATCATCATCATCATCATTCTGTTTACATGATGTGAACAGACCGCCACATACGAGCGCTGTAGCAAGCAGCACTGTCAAAAACTTTTTCATAAAATTCCTCCTTATGGAACTTTTTAGAAATTCTGTTTAACTTACTATTCTGTTAAACTATCTTTTATAATAATAAATGGTAATTTTCAGACAAAACAACGGCAAGTTTTAACTATTCCGATATTTGAGCATAATTTATAACTTAATGATTATTTATTATAAATAGTAAAATAATTATCAGCACTTTTTTCTTTGTGCATGCAATCAAAATGGCAAAAAAAAATCCGGCAGCCGCAGAATTACTCCGCAGCTGCCGGATTTTCATTTACTTAATGCTTTGCGGATTAATACATTCCGCCCATGTCGCCGCCCATGCCAGGCTGTGCTGCAGGAGCAGCTGCCGGCGGTTCAGGGATATCGGTGATTGCGCATTCTGTCGTGAGGAGCATGCCTGCGATAGATGCTGCGTTCTGGAGTGCGCTGCGTGTGACTTTCGCCGGGTCGATAATACCTGCGTCCATCATGTTCACCCATTCCTGTGTAGCAGCATTGAAGCCGATTCCTTTCTTTGCGTTCTTTGCTTTTTCGGCAATAACGGAGCCGTCAACACCTGCATTGTCTGCAATCTGGCGGATCGGTTCTTCAAGCGCGCGTTTTACAATGCGGTAGCCGACTTTTTCATCTTCAGAAAGTCCTGCTGCATTCTCGTCGAGCACTTTGCTTGCTTCAATAAGTGCGAGTCCGCCGCCGGAAACGATTCCTTCTTCGAGTGCAGCGCGTGTTGCCGCGAGTGTATCCTCAACGCGGAATTTCTTCTCTTTCATTTCTGTCTCGGTGATTGCACCGATGTTGATGACGGCAACTCCGCCGCTCATCTTTGCAAGGCGTTCCTTGAGTTTCTCTTTGTCGTAGTCAGAAGTAGCTTTGTCGATCTGTGCTTTGATTTCTGCAACGCGGTCTGCGATTGCTTTCTTCTGTCCGGCGCCGTCAACGATTGTGGTGTTGTCTTTGTCAATCTTGACGCTCTTTGCCTGTCCGAGCTGTTTAAGCTCTGTTGTCTCAAGCTTGAGTCCGAGTTCTTCAGAAATGACTGTGCCGCCAGTAAGAATTGCGATATCCTGGAGCATTTCCTTTCTGCGGTCGCCGAATCCCGGTGCCTTTACAGCGCAGCATTTAAGTGTGCCGCGGAGTGAGTTGAGAACGAGTGTTGCAAGCGCTTCGCCGTCCATATCTTCGCAGATAATAACAAGCGGTTTGCCTGTCTGTGCTACTTTTTCAAGGAGCGGGAGCAGGTCTTTCATTGTGCTGATTTTTTTGTCGTGAATAAGAATGTATGCATCAGTGAATGATGTCTCCATTCTTTCGCGGTCGGTAACAAAGTATGAGCTTACATAGCCGCGGTCAAACTGCATGCCTTCGACAGTCTTGACTGTTGTGTCCATTGTCTTTGATTCTTCAACAGTGATGACACCGTCTTTTCCGACTTTCTCGATTGCGTCTGCAAGAATTTTACCGATTTCAGGATCGTTGTTTGCAGAGATTGTTGCAACGTGTGTGATGTCTTCCGGACCTTTTACGGCGCGGCTGTTATTCTTTACTTCTGCAACTGCGGCTGCAACAGCTTTGTCGATGCCGCGTTTGATTTCAATCGGGGTCATGCCGGCAGAAACTGCCTTGAGTCCTTCACGGACAATTGCGTATGCGAGAACGGTCGCTGTTGTTGTGCCGTCGCCTGCAACGTCGTTTGTTTTAGAAGCGACTTCGCGGACGAGCTGTGCGCCCATGTTCTCAAAAGGATCTTTCAGTTCGACTTCCTTTGCAACAGAAACGCCGTCCTTTGTGATTGTCGGTGCACCATATTTCTTGTCGATCATAACAAGGCGTCCGCACGGACCAAGTGTCACTTTAACTGCGCGTGCAATCTGTTCAACGCCGCTGAGCATCTTTTTGCGCGCGTCTTCATTGTAAATCAACTGTTTAGCCATACCTTTATAACTCCTCTATATTTTTCAACGCCGGGAACAGACAAAAAAGCTGCCCTTGCGCGAAACTGTTCTACCATTTAAGATAGTAAAAAATGTGCCGAACGGCAACAGAAAGGAATAAAATTTTATGGCAAACGACAATACAATAGTCATCTATACTGATGGCGGCTGCAGCGGAAATCCCGGACCAGGCGGATGGGGCGTCGTTGTTATTGCAGACGGTGACGCGCGGCAGATGTCTGGCGGCGAGCATTCCACAACAAACAACCGCATGGAACTCACGGCTGCTATAGGCGCCCTTTCTATAGTAAGAAATACTCCGTCTTTTGCAGGCCGTCCCGTTGCCGTCTATATAGACAGCCAGTACGTTAAGAACGGAATCACCGGCTGGATTACGAACTGGAAGAAAAACGGCTGGAAAACTGCGAATAAAAAGCCTGTACTGAACAAAGACTTGTGGCAGCAGCTCGACGAGCTTGCATCTTCACTTCCAGTATCATGGAACTGGGTAAAAGGACATGCCGGAGTTGAATACAACGAAATATGCGACCAGCTCTGCCAGCAGGAAATCGCTAAAAACAGATAAAATCTTCCATATTATCAGGAAGAGAGTGTGCCGATAAACATAATGATGAAAAAATCCTTTTTTTCTGCAGAGAAAACATCCGCTTTTGCCGCACTCTTAGGAGCAGCACGCACCATTTTCTCATGCACAACACTATTTGCAGCAGCGCTTGTGTTTTCCGCATCACTCGTTTCGTGCCATAAAAAAACAGAAGCGCACGATATCATTGAGCTTCCGCCCGAGACGAAGTCTGAATTCAGCTGGTATGCGTTCACTCCCTCCGGCTTTGCTAAAAGCTCATTCCCCGACCGCTCGACCGGAGTCCTCTTTAAACCGTGGACAGAGTCAGTGCGCATCAGCGACGCAAATACAGACAGCGCAGACGGCGGGCTCATGCTCGTAAACCGCCTCGGTGTTCTCGTGTTTACAGAAAAAGAAACGCCCGCCTTTCTGCAGGATGTGCGCCTGTTCGCCACAGCTACAGCAGGCAACCTTGTGTTTACCGACGGCGAACCGGTGTTCACGCTGTACCGCAGTTCTTTTTTCAACAAGGAAGCTGCGCCAAAAACAGCAAATGCAGCGCCGTCAGTTTCTGTAAAGGCGCCTCTCGCAGCAGACGTAAACAGACCGTACATCGTCCGCATTGCGCGCGCAAATATGATGTTCTATCCGCTTCTTACATACGAAGATATGAAAGCATCTGACAGTGAAATAACAGGAACTCATTACGACGGAACAAACTGGCTCAGCTCGATTAAAAGCGTAACATCGAATCAGACAAAGTTCCGCTACGAGAAATGGCAAAGCCTCGGCTCGCTTCTTTCGCTTTCTCCAGTCGGTGGCGGGAAAAAGATTACCGCCAACGAGATCAACAAAGACGCATACCGCGCAGCATGGGAACCGCTTCCCTTTACAAAAGCACCTCTTCGCCTCCGCCAGCAGCTTGCAAAAATTCCTGCTTCGATCACATATTCAGTTTCCTGCAAAACAGCAGGCGGACCTTCACCTCGCTTTTATATGCATGGCGTTGGAGATTCAATTCTCGATTCATCATCGGTTATCTCTGCCTCATGGATATGCACATTGTTTGCAGACGGCACCACCTATTTTACCGGCGCCCTTAACAACAGATTTATTGTTAAGGACGGAAAAACATTTGCGTTCCGTCTGCCTAAACTCCCCGCCAATTTCCGCTATACCGATTTCTGCATCAGCGGAGATTACCTTGCAGCCGGCTGGGAAGAGAGCGACTTTTTCCGCACAGGACGCGCAGGTTTCGTTGTTGTTAATATGGCGGATATTCTCTACAAGACAAAAACTCTCGCTAACAGTAAAAGCGCAGGAGTAAAAAAATGAAAAAAACAGCGATCGCAGTCACCGCTGCACTTTTGTGCCTTGCCGCGCTGCCTGCCGCAGCACAAAAGAACACAACACATGCAGCGACATCCGATACAAGTCCTTCTTCAAAAACAAATGCAGCTTCATCCGATACAAGTTCTTCGTCATCAGGCACACAGGTCCGGCCATTTTCTTTTTTCATCACTGCCGGTCCCATGCTTCTCGTGAATACTGCATCTTCCACAACCAGCGCGCCGTCACCGATAATGTTTTCCTGCGGATTCGGCGCGACACTGTTTGAAGATAAGCCCGTACAGTTTGAGCCTCGCCTTTCTTTTTACACAAATTATTATTTATGGAGCGACGACCGCGCGCTTCCTGCTGAAGTAGAAAACAGAACAGCAACTGTTCTGTCTTTCATGTTTGATTTGCCGGCTGTGTATACATGGAAATTTGGAACGCAAACAGTAAAAGCAGGTGCCGGACTCGGATTTCTTGCGCGCATCGGCATTCTTTCAAACGGAGTTTCCGGTTCAGACGAAAACAGAGACGACTCATCGCGCACCGCTTCCGAAGATGTTGATGATATCAACTCATACCTCTGGAACAAAGGCAGCTTCCTGTATCCTGAACTCTGCGGTTCATGGACTTACACGACAAGCGGCGGCTGGAAAGCAGGATTTGAAGGAAGACTGTACATTCCGCTCGGAAGCATCGCAAGCGGATACGGACTGGATGCAACAATCTTATCGACATCCGTGCGGCTTGTGTTACCGCTATAATACTGAATGTGTGCGGACTCCCGTCGGGATTCTGGCTACGAGGTGCTAAGTATCGCGAGCACATAACAACGCGCACGGACTCCCATCGGAGAGTATTCAGACTTACGCTCAATCAACTGCATGATACTGATACTTAACTAATTAATAATAATTACAACTTTTGCCAAAGTTCATTTTTTGTAGGCTTACCTTCATAAATATTTAAACTAACAGCAGAACCGTTAACAGCCTTAACTTTACTTGTTAATGTTCCGATTAAATCTTTAGCAATGTGACCATGATATTGCGCTACAGTACAATTACTGTACTTCTCATGGAATTCTTGTAAATACGCTAAATGATATTTTGGCTCCTGGAAAATCAGACTGATTATCGTATGAGAATCAAAATAATCTCCTGATGTAAAATAAGTATCAACAATTTCTTCGACGCTCTGTTTCAAACTTATCATTTATTTATCCTCCTTTTTTATGATTCCTAAGACAATTGGCGTTTGCAAGGAATTCTTTCCAGCTGTAATCACCACAATCAAAGGCTTTTCAATCTCTGTGCCGAACAAATTAACAATACCAGTCTCTATTATTTGCCCTTTTAATTTTTGACTTGCATACTGTACATATACAGGAGAATCTTCTGATGAAAAAAACAATCCGTCTCCATGTTGAATAGTAGCCATTGAACCGCCATACTTAACAACAAATCCAGAGACATAATACGCATGACCTTCTTCTAAAGCGCCGTTAATAAAAAGCTTTTGATTACTGGAAACTTCATCAATTCCATGATAGATATATCCTTTAGATAAGGTCTTTCCTTGTTCATTGAGTTTATTTTCTTCCTCAGCTTTTGCTTTAGCTTCCGCGGCAGCTTCTTCTGCTTTTACTCTTTCTTCCTCTGCTTTGTCAGCCTCAAGTTGAGCCTTTGTTGGAACGCCTTCAATGTTGTAAACAAACACTGGTGTAGTATTATCGGATTCCTTTCTCCCGTAGAGATAAACAGTTAAATGACCATTATATTTTGTATTTCCAATCACATTGGACAAGCGTTCCGGAAAATCAGGCTGGCTCTGAGAAATTCTTTGTAAAAAGTCTTCTGCGTTGACACTTTGTTCAGGATGACTATAAAAATCATCATGCTTATATGCAGAAAATGTTATAGTTGGCCAGTCTCTTAATTCAAAAACATTTACAACTTTATAACCAAGAGTGTCAGTGTCAGAATAAAGTTCCTCTAAATGATCAACTTTTTTGAAATACTCTTCTGCGCTAATTTCTTTGTAAGTAATTTCTTCCGGCTTTACAGGCGCAGACGCACAGCCGGTTATAACGGTTCCAAACAAGATAATTGATAAAAGAATGATAACTTCTTTTTTCATAGCAAACATCTCCTCTGTAAATAATTAGTCTCTCTAGCACAAACAAGTTGCTAAAAATATCCGTTTTTAGCAGAGACATTTTAACTATTTTACTTTCTAAACATATACATGTCAAATATTTTCCTTGTTATAAAAGTATATACATATCTTATTCGTCGCTAAACAAGGTTTTTTAGAGTCATATCTCAACTCTATACTAATTTTATGGATGTAAGAAAAACCTTTGGACGAAACTTGAAGAATTATCGTAAAAGAGCGGGATTCACACAAGAAAAACTATCGGAACTACTAAATATAACGCCAAAACATTTAAGCGTAATAGAAAACGGATTGAACTTTGTCTCAGCAGAAATTATTGAAAAAGCTTCCTCTGTATTACAGGTTTCTGCTGCAAGTTTTTTCTACGATGAAGACGAAGCAACAGGCAGCAACACTTTCATCAATAAAGTTGATTTTGTAGTCAAAGATGAACTAGATTCAGCAATAAGAAACATAAAAAATAGAATCAGAGGATAAATAGAAAATCGAGGTATCGGCATCCGTGCGGCTTGCGTTACCGCTGTAACGCTACGAGGCGCTAAGTATCGTCAGCACATAACAACGCGCGCGGAGCAAAAAAAAAACGGACGGGTCACTCTGGCTACTGCCAGCCGCGACCCTAGTCCGTTTTTTTCTGCGGGAGCACACGTTGTTATGTGTGCTGTTATTTAGATGCCGACCACGTGATTATTAATTTTATCAAGCACGTATGATTTGAACTCTTCGAGTGTCATTGTCTTCTGCTGCAAACCGCTGTCTGCACGGAAGCGGACGCAAACGCTGTTCGCACTCTGCTCTTTGTCGCCTACAACGACGATGTACGGAGTCTTGTGCTCGGCGCTTACTGTCTTGATCTTTGAGTTCATGTTGCCGTCGCCGGTGTATGCGTTTACGCGGATGCCGGCTGCTTTGAGTGTATCGGCAACTTTCTGCGCGTAATCGTTGAAGTCCGGGCGGACAGGAACGATTGCTGCCTGCTCGAATGCAATCCATGTTGGCATTGCGCCAGCAAAGTTCTCAATGATGATTCCGAGGAAGCGTTCGATTGAGCCGAGAACTGCGCGGTGAAGCATGACCGGATGATGTTTCTGGTTGTCTGCGCCGATATATTCTGCGTTCAGTCTTTCTGCGCTCGGAAGCTGATAGTCTACCTGAATTGTTCCGCACTGCCACTGGCGGCCGAGTGCGTCGATGAGCGTGAACTCAAGTTTCGGTCCGTAGAATGCGCCTTCGCCGGGCTGGACTTCGTACTCAAGTCCTGCTGCGTGGCATGCGTCGCTCAGTGCTTTTTCTGCGTGCTGCCATGTTGCGAGATCACCGACGTGGTCTTCCGGCATTGTGCTGAATTTAACAAGGAAGTTGTCGAATCCAAAGTCGTGGTACACGCTTTTAAGAAGGTGGCAGAATTTTGCGACTTCAGGGCCAATCTGCTCTTCGGTGCAAAGAATATGAGCATCGTCCTGAACAAAGCCGCGGACGCGCATTGTGCCGTGGAGTGTTCCGCTCGGCTCGTTACGGACGCAGTGGCCGAACTCAGCAAGTCTCATCGGCAGGTCTTTGTATGAGCGAGTGCGTGTCTTGAAGATTTCGAGTGCGCCCGGGCAGTTCATCGGTTTGATTGCGAAAATGCGTTTTTCGCTTTCGGTGATGAACATGTTCTGCTGGTAGTGTCCCCAGTGTCCTGAGCGTTCCCACAGTGAGCGCGGCATAATCGCCGGTGTATTTACTTCGAGATAGCCGTCTTTCTGAATCTTATCGCGCATGTAGTTCTGAAGCGTAATGTACATGCTCCATCCGTTCGGATGCCAGAATACCTGGCCCGGATCCTCATCGTCGATGTGGAAGAGATCCATCTGTGTTCCGAGCTTGCGATGGTCGCGCTTGTCTGCTTCCTCAAGCATTTTGAGGTATGCGTCGAGGTCATTCGGTTTTGCGAATGCGACTGCGTAGACGCGTGTGAGCATGGGGCGTTTTACGTCTCCTCTCCAGTATGCGCCTGCAATCTTCATCAGCTTGAATGCCTGAGCATTGATTTCTTTTGTATTTGCAACGTGCGGTCCGCGGCACAGGTCAACATAGCCGTCCTGTGTATAGGTGGTGATTTTTTCACCGGCGGGCAGGTCGTTAATCAGTTCGATTTTGTACGGCTGATCCTTGAAAATCTTGAGCGCTTCATCTTTTGTTACTTCAGTGCGAACAAAGTCGTGGTTTCCGGCGAGAATTTTGCGCATTTCCTTTTCGATTGCAGGGAAATCTGCTTCGCTTACCTTGCGCGGGAATTCAAAATCATAGTAAAATCCGTTCTCTATTGCGGGTCCGATTGCGATTTTTGTTCCAGGAATAAGTTTAAGAATAGCTTCTGCCATTACATGCGCACAGCTGTGGCGCATCGTGTTCAATTTTTCATCAACAGCCATAAAATATCACCTTTCTTTCTATGATAATAATACAAAATAGAATATAGTTCCTCTCTAGCGCTGTCAAGATAGAGAATATGCAGACAGGTGCCTGTAAAAGTACAGAATGTTTCCAACTATATAAGAACGCTGCTTTTAGTAGATTATTCCCCTGAAATAGCCGATAATAGTAGATATGGACAATAAAAGCTTTTCAGCAACGCTTTTACCGGCGCTTGATGCCAAATTACAATGGTTTGATTCAGAACAGTTGCCATCTATGCTTGAAGATTACCGTCTTCTGCACACATGCGTAAAAAACCTATTCGAACTGCTCGTCAAGAAATCGCTTATTACACCTGATCCGTATAAACTCGATAAGAAAATATCAGATATAGTTCCGCCGGAAGACACTCAGTTCAACGACAACGAACGGCAGCTCGTTATGGGTATGCGATTCTCCGACTATGAAAGCATGCTAGACTTTCTCTGCAACTACTTTAAATTCAGTGTAGCACATTTATCAATTGAAACAATCCGCAAGCTTGTCCAGCTCAATAATTCATTTCAATGGGGTTCATTCTCGGTAAACAATAGCAAGCAGAACACAAGAACTCTTGCTACACTTCTTCTCGATGCCCGTCAGAACAGCGATTCAATGACGGTGAGCCTGATCAACGACAGTATTTCAAAATCTGCGAAAGCGCTCAATTCAATAAACGCGACACTCAAAGAACTCACCGAATTCCAGCGTGAAGTATACAAAGGCGAAATTAGAAAGAACGTGTTCGAGTATCCGGGATTTGATGCCGAAAAAGCGCTTTCAACCCCCGCAGACGAAATCAGTCAAATCAAAAAACACTTTTCGGCTGCAATGGGAAAGACGCCGTTCTACAATGAGCTGGTAGATGAAATTGTGAAAGAAGACCAGGCACCGAACAAAGAACAGTTGCAGCAGGCGCTTCTCGAAAAAATTGCTGTGCACTCTTCATCAGCAGAAAAGAAAACGACGAAAGTCGATACAAAAGAAAGCCTCATGGATGCAGTCCGTGTGCTTGGCGCAATGCCGCCGCAAATTGATATCGTTCTGGAAAAAATACAGGAAAACCATGACGTGCTTGAAGGCGAGCACAATACATTCAAAGATAAACTTGCAAAGCTGTTCAGAAAAGCATTCGGCATCGCAGAAAAGCCGGTGACATACCAGGTGCTTGTTACTGATCAGGATACGGAGACTCAGCACCGTGAGACTATTAATTATCAGTCTTTCTTTTCTGAGCTCGCAAACCGATCGCGCCGGTATACAGCAATCGCAATCCGAGGAACGCCAGGCTACAATAAAATTGCGGCACAAAGCGAAGAAAAAATTCTCGATTACGTAAACCAGCAGATTGTAGAATGCCAGAAAATGCTCGTCATGCTCAATGCACTTGATGATTTCTTCAAGAGCGCACCGCAGCCCCAGAACAGAAGCCATATCAAAGGGCTCAAAATGGAAATTACGTCTCTTAAAAATACTGTTGTAAAAACGAACCAGCGCCGTGCTGAATATGCGGCGTATATTGAAGAAGAGGCCCAGATGAAAAAGCTGGGAATAACCGATGCTGAATAAAATTAATAATTTTTTCATGACAAAAACTGTACTTGTTGTCTGTATTATCTGCGCATGTACTTTTGCGCTGCCACTCAATGCTCAGGAAAATACATTGCCCGACAGCAGCACGCAGCAGGATGACAATTCCGGCAGCGCGGAAAATGACGAGAACGATCTGCCAGACGAATTGAAGGATGACGACAGCAAGAAAAAAAATGCGCCCGACCCCGCGCTCCAGCGTAACTTTGTGATTATCGACGCAGCGCACGAATACGACTTGAATCCGCATACGGCGACATACAGCTCAGAAGCACAGATTCTTTCTGCACTGTATGAAGGTCTCTATTCATACGACCCGGCGACACTCGACCCGGTGCCTGCGCTTGCGCTTACCTATAAAATTTCGCGCGACAAGAAACGCTGGACATTTACGCTTCGCGACGGCATCACATTCAGCAACGGAGAGCCAATCACAGCCGCTGCAATTAGAGCTTCATGGATTAATCTTCTTAAAACAAAAGATGCTCCGTATGCGTCTCTGCTTGACTGCATCAAAGGCGCGGAAGCTTTCAGAAAAGGAACTGGAAAAGAAGAGGACGTAGGCATCATTGCGCGCGACATGAAAACGCTCGTCGTTCAGCTTGAAACACCAGCTGCGCATCTGCCCCGCATTCTGTGCCATCACGCATTTTCCGCAGTGAGCGAAAAAGAAAATGTGTTCAGCGGCGCATTCGTTATTTCTGAGCGCACAAAAAACAAGCTTGTTCTTGCCCGCAACGAAAAATACTGGGACGCAACAAATGTTGCGCTTCCGCAGATTACAATCTATCAGTCTGATGACCTTGCCGACAACACATGGCGCTTCAACAAAGGCGAGGCAGACTGGATTTCCGGCATGGTCGACACACAGAAGCTTCTTTCTAAGGAAAGCATCCGTATAGCGGCTGAGTTCGGAACAGAATATCTTTTCTTCTCATGCAAAAGCGAGCCGTGGAACAAAGCGTCTTTCCGCAACGCGCTGCTTGCCGCTGTGCCGTGGAAAGAGCTGAGGACAAATTCTCTTGTGCCCGCGACGACGCTCGTTTATCCGCTTACCGGTTATCCGACTGTTGAAGGACTTGGCGACACCGATGAGGACGAAGCTCTCGCTATGATGAAGGAAGCCCGCAAAGATGCGGGAATTCCTGAAGACAAAAAACTGACGCTTGTATTCGGAATATCCGGCACTGACCGAATGAAAAAAGAAGCTGAGCTTCTCAAAGCCGCATGGGCGCCGCTCGGTGTAGACCTTGCAGTGCAAGTGACTCCGGAAGACAGATATCTTACAAGTTTGAGCGGCTGGAACGCAGACCTCTTCGGCTATTCATGGATCGGAGACTTTGCCGACCCGCTCGCATTCCTCGAACTGTTCAGAGACGGCTCAACGCTTAATGAAAGCAAATGGACAAACCCTGAATTTGCAGGATTCCTTGCAAAAGCTGCGGAAACGACATCAACAGCTGAACACTACAAACTGCTTTCGCAGGCAGAGCAGACGCTTCTCGATGACGGCGTTGTGATTCCGATTTCGCACCCGGTGAGTCTGCACGCGATTGACCTTAAATCTGTTGGCGGCTGGAGCACGAACGCGCTCGACATCCACCCGTTCAAATACTTGTATATAAAAGAAAACACGTCGTCTCTCCAGAATCTGATTCTGACAATGAGGTAAAAACGGGGCGTTGCGGGGTGTCCCCGCTCGTGGGGTAGCGCAAGCCGGAACGGCTGGAGCGAAGGGGCCTGTGCCCCTCCTTATTTTTCCCCTCCCCTTTCCAAAGACGCCCGTTCTTTCTATAATAAAACATCTTTTTTTTATAGAAGGAACGAAATGGTTATTCTTACACTGAACTGCGGATCTTCTTCCGCAAAATACCAGGTTTATGACTGGGACAACAAAGATGTCCTCGCAAGCGGCGTTGTTGAGCGCGTTACTCAGGAAGGCGCAGGCATTACGCACAAGGCAAAGGGAAAGGACGAATATGTTCTTGAAAGCCCGTGCCCCACACACAAAGAAGCTATTGAGCTGATTATTAAGACAATTACCGATCCGAAAGTCGGCGTTATTAAAGACATGAGCGTCATCGGCGCTGTTGGCCATCGTGTTCTGCACGGCGGAGACAAGTTCACAAAGTCTGTGATTATCACTCCGGAAGTCATCGAGACTTTCCGCTCTGTACAGGATCTCGGACCGCTCCACAACCCTGCAAACATCATGGGTATTGAAGCTGCACAGAAAGTGCTCCCGAATGTTCCGCATGTTGCTGTTATCGACACCGCATGGCACCAGACTATGCCGCCGTCATCATTCATGTATGCAATTCCGCACGAATGGTATGAAAAATATGCAGCCCGCCGCTACGGTTTCCACGGAACTTCTTTCCTGTACACCGCAAAACGCGCTTCTGTTCTTCTGCACAAAGCTCCTAAAGACACGAACATCATCATCGCACACATCGGCAACGGTGCTTCTATGTGCGCTGTAAAGAATGGCTGCTGCTATGATACTTCGATGGGCATTACGCCTCTTGAAGGACTCGTGATGGGAACAAGAACGGGCGATATGGATCCGGCTCTTCCGTTCTACATCATGCGCAAAACAGGCATGAGCCCGGCAGACATGGATAAGGCAATGAACAAAAAATCCGGACTGCTCGGCATTACCGGTCAGTACGCAGACCGCCGCGACGTTCAGACTGCAGCTGAAAAAGGCGACAAACGCTGCCAGCTCGCAATCGACATGGAATGCTACCGCCTCAAGAAATACTTTGGCGCTTACATGGCAGCAATCGGCCCGGTACAGGCAATCGTATTCACCGCAGGCGTCGGCGAACACTCAGCTCTCATCCGCGGAAAATGTCTTGAAGGACTTGAATGGATGGGCGTTAAAATTGACCCGAAAAAGAATGCTCTTGCAAACACCGGCAACGCTGAGACATGCATCAGCGCAGACGACAGCAAGGTAAAGATTTTTGTCATTCCGACCGACGAGGAACTGGTTATGACAGAGGACGCTTATGCTCTCATGAAGGGAACATACGACGTTCACACAAAGTTCACCTACAGTTTCCAGAGCCCGGACTACAAGAACAAGGCGCGCGAAGCAGGTCTGCTTAAAGATCTCAAGAAACACCCTGATCTCGCAAGCATCATTGTCAGACCGTAGGTTCAAACAGTAAAACGAAAACAGTGCTAACATAAAAAAGGCACCGGTTCTCGTGAAGTGTACCCCAATAAGCGGACACTTCACACGCCGGTGCCTTTTTTATGCATATAGTTGTATTTACCGCTGGCAGGAACCGTCGTGAATAACACGGGCAGTTTCGGATCCGAACAGCAGGCGCACGAATTCCATCGCGAACTGTTCGGCAGCACCGGGACCTCTTCCGGTGAGCAGCTTTCCGTCAGTCACAAACGGAACACCGCGCTTCAAGCATGAGTCTTTCATCAGCTCGCACATTTTTTCGCTGTTGCCGCAGTATTTGCTCAGACCGTCTTCCATGCCGGGATAGCACGTATAGTTGTGGCCGGCGAGGATTCCAGTCTTAGCAAGTACAACGACTGGCGCTGCGCAGATGGCAGCAATAAGTTTGCCGTTCTGAGCGCATGCGGAAATAAGCTCCATGGCAGGCTCGCATGCACCGATATTCGCAGCTCCTGGCATTCCGCCGGGACAGAACACTGCATCGGGCAGTTTGCCGGATGAAACATCGGGTGAAACGCCGGACGAAACGCCGAATAGCCTTGCGCAATACACGTTAAGCGCCTCATCGGCGACGACACCGATTCCATGCGCGCCGATGACGATATTGCCGTTTCCGTTCGTGCCGGGAAGTCCGCTTCGAGCAACAGGAATAGCAAGCGTTACGACATCTGCCTTTGCACGGCGCAGATAGTCGACAACGGTAAGCGCCTCAATTTCCTCAAACCCCTCCGCAAGAAAAACAGCAACCTTTATCATACCTGTATCATACACCACTTCCATAGAATCTGCTATGAAGAAGTAAAAACAGGCATCCCGCCGAATCTGTTGAAAAAACAACAGTGTTGCGATACTATGGAAGTATTATGAAACAAGTTTTGATTGTCGATGCACCGCCAATGTTCCGCGAATTTCTAAAGGAGAAGCTGACTGCCGAAAAAGTAGGCGTCGAAGTCGTCCAGGGAAAGCGCGATGCATTCACAAAACTTATTTCAATACTTCCTGATCTTATTCTGATGGATGTATCCGGCTCGCTCGACGACCTGATGGCATTCCTTGAACAGAAAAAGAAAGACCCGAATGCAAGCAAAATTCCGGTAATTGTTTCAGGTCCTGTTATTGAACGGGAACGCGTTGCAGTTCTTGCACAATACGGCGTCGTCAAATATTTTACAAAACCAATCAAGTTTGATATTTTTTTTGAGTCAATCGGACGTATTTTAAAAGCAGCATTCTCTCTCGACATTACACCATGCGTTCTTGAAATTCATCTGAATAACAACATCATCTTCATAGAAATCGCACAGGGATTGAACCGCGAAAAGCTCGCCCTGTTAAAATACAAGCTTCCGGAACTGATTGATACGAACAATCTTGTCAATCCGAAAGTCATTCTCATGATGACTGACTTGAGCCTCAGTTTTGTCGACGGTGCAAATCTCGAACTTCTGTTCGACAATGTAACGGCTGATGAACGCATAAAAAAACAGAACATCAAAGTTCTTTCCCTTGATTCGTTTACAAGAGACTTAATAGACGGCCATCCGCAGTACAGCGGAATTGAAGTTGTTACAAATCTGTCGCAAGTTCTCAACTCTCTTGTCGAAAGCGGACCGGCAGCAAATGTTGCAGATCTCATCTCTGACAAAATTCTGACCTCATCAGGAGAAGACGAAAGCGGTTCCGTTGAGATGCGCTTCTATTCAGACACTGGCGTTATCAATAAAGATGAAACGGCAGCTGGTTCGATGCTGCGCATTGCAATTGTCGATGACGATGCCGTTATCCGCACGCTGCTTCAAAATGCATTTGCAACAATTGGAGCACAGTGTGATTTGTTCGATAGCGGTTCCCAGTTTATTGCAGACATCAACACTCAGAATTACGATCTTGCCATTCTTGATATTTTCATGCCCGGTCTTTCGGGATTCGACATCCTTAAATCACTTCAGGAGCGTCACAGTCAGGTACCTATCATCGTGTACTCTCAAGCGACGCAGCGCGAAGCAGTTATCCAGGCACTCAGCCTCGGTGCAAAGAGCTACCTCGTAAAACCTCAGAAGCCGGAAGTGATTATACAGAAGGCTATCGAAGTTCTCCATGCCAAACTCTAACGACAGCATCGACACAGCGAGCAGGTTTCTCGCAAGCACGCTTCACGAAATACGTACACCGATTCAGACTGTCATCAGCACAATTGAATTACTGCAGGACACTTCGCTCGACAAGGAACAGACTGAATATGTCCGACAGATTCAATTCAGCGCGGAAGTTCTTCTCGAACTTGCAAACGATATTCTCGACTTTACAAAAATACGCTCGCATGAATTTAAACTCGAATCTATTCCTTTCGATATTGCAGGACTCACTGAGCAGGTCGTCGACTTAATCTGCATTGAGGCGTTCAATCGCGGACTCGAAATTGTTACCGACATCGACTACTCTCTTCCGGCTCTCGTCACCGGCGACCCGGTACGCGTCCAGCAGATTATTCTGAATCTTGTTAAGAATGCAGTTAAATTTACACAGCAGGGATACATTCACGTCTGCCTTACGAAGCAAAAAGACAACTCGCTTCTGCTCGAAGTAATTGACTCTGGAATTGGCGTTTCGCCGGACAAACAGAAACTTATTTTTAACGACTACTATCAGGCAGACTCTTCCATTTCGCGAAAGTACGGCGGCACAGGTCTTGGCCTTTCTATTTGCAAAAATCTTGTGGCAGTAATGCACGGAAAAATCGGTGTAAAATCAAATCCATACGGCGGATCAATATTCTGGTTCTCGCTTCCGCTTCCCGCTGTTGTCTCTCCGCCTTCCGAAACGCAGCCGCTTGTTGCACCGGCAAACACACGCATTCTTCTTGTTGACGACAACGTGCTTGCAGTGAACAGTCTGATGCGCAAGCTGAACGGACTCGGACTCACAGATATCGAAACAGCAAACACCGGTGAAGAAGCAATAACACATCTTGAGTTCGCAGCAAAAATAGGCAAGCCGTTCACAATGGCATTCATCGATATGATTATGCCGGTAATGGACGGATGGCGTCTCGCGGCAGATATTAACAGCAATCAGCTTATAAACAGCATAAAACTTTTCCTTGTCGTACCTGAAGGTCAGATGGGCGGCGAAGCTAAGATGAAAATGCTAGACTGGTTCAATGGCTATCTCTACAAGCCCGTCAAACGGCAGAAGCTCGTCGAACTACTCAACGAGGCATTCACCGAGCCGATGGATCTTGAATCAGTCGATGAGGAAAACACGTCTTTACGCAAGCAGGACGAATCTTCCATTACCGTAAATAAATCACTTGAACCGGCACCGGAAACAGAACAGACAAACGCGCAGAAACTTGCAGAGCTTGATGCGCATCTTGCGGACGGATTTAAAATACTTGTTGCAGAGGATCACCCCGTCAACAGAAAACTCATGGAAACATTCCTCGAAAAATTCGGCGCAGATGTTTTTCTGGCGAACGACGGAGAAGAAGCGATTCAGCAGATTGCAGCGCATCCGGAAATATCGCTTATATTCATGGATATTCAGATGCCTGTTAAGAACGGAATCGACGCAACCGTTGAGCTGCGCACGAAAAAATATGACGGCATCATCGTCGCCTGCACTGCGAACAACGACCCCGATGACTTTGAAGCATACCGGAAAATCGGCATCAACGATATTCTTGTTAAGCCGTTCAAACGCGTTGCGATAAAAAATGTGCTTGAAAAATGGAGCACCGTCATGATGTTCCCGGCAGTAAAAGAAATCGCCGTGCTCGAAAATGCACAGATGAACGGACTTATGCACTGGGACAAAAATGACTTCATGGATACAACAGGCGGCGACACCAAACTCGGCATGCAGCTTATTTCAGAATACTGCGCGCAGACTTCTGAGCTTCTCGCACAGGCAGAACAGGCAGCTTCAAAAAAAGACTTTAACGAACTGCGTAAAATCGGCCACACGATAAAAGGAAGCTCCGGAGCTGTCTCTGCGCAAGTTATTGCAGAATACGGCGACAGGCTTAACAAGGCGGCAAAAGCGGAAGATGCGGCGGCGGCAGAAACGCTTCTCATCGAGCTCAATGAGTCTTACATTAAATTTCATCAGGAAATCGACGCATGGAAAAAGACACTGTAACAAATCAGACTTCACCCAAAACTAATTTTCATACACACACAACATTCTGTGACGGCCATTCGTCCGCAGAAGATATGGTCAAGGCAGCGATAAAGAAAGACATAAACATTCTTGGTTTTTCTTCGCACAGCATGTTTCCGTTCTCGTCGCAATGGCACATGCCGGCGCAAATGCACGCCGCATACTGCGCGGAAATACGGAGACTTGCGGAATCATACAAAGATTCAATTGCAATCAAACTCGGTTTTGAGTCAGACTTTATTCCCGGATTCTGCAGTCCGCGCTTCGATGCCTATGCGGAATTCAAGCCCGACTACCTCATCGGCTC
>LAHS01000377.1_pt1 | contig 42796 bp, 65 predicted proteins | sample 329651 | NCBI WGS metagenome assembly LAHS01 (sample SAMN03275699, study PRJNA271635) | activated sludge metagenome | isolation source: sample C-1 Sludge from hydrolytic chamber (first chamber) of Anaerobic...
TCCTTATCTCCGTTGATAAGTTTGTCTAATAATCCGACCGAATCGTTATTGAGCATTTTGAGAGACTTTGCATACTTGAGATTTTCCCCAACATATATTTGAACCCCGCCTCTGTCGAAGTCTACGGAAAATTTCTTGTCCTTTACGAATTTGTCTACCTTGTTTTTGTTTTTGGGGTTTATTTGCTCATTTGTCATATTAAGCCCCTCATTATTCATACACTCTAGAACAAAATCTGATATGACCTTCTGTGTGCAGAAATCCATTAAATCCATTAAAGCCCTTAATTCTTTGCTTAATTCTTTGTTTGCGTTGTCCATTTTAATTTTTTCCTTTCAATAAACTAAGTAATCGTCTTTTTCATCACATTTTCTTATTAAATTATCCCCTTTTAAATACCTCAAGTCCTCATTTTTGTAAATTTTTCGCATTTTTTCGCATTTAAATAGGATAGTTCACCTATAAAACACATTTTTTTGCTAGAAAAGCGTTTCTTGCCCATTGTCCATTTTCTCTCTGTCTATCTGCGATATTCCGTTTAGCCTGTCTATAGACTTCCTCCAATATTCCTTGTCTATCTCAATTCCAAGGAAGTGTCTGCCTAATTTATTTGCGCATACGCAAGTCGTTCCGCTTCCTGAAAATGGATCAAACACTATCCCCCCCCCCGACTTGAATTTTCTATCAGATTTTTTATAATTTCTTCGGGTTTTATTGTCGGATGCCCGTATAGTTTCTTATCATCAGCATTAGTAGGTGAGAAATACACTGTTTTCATTGTCTTGTAGTCTCCGCTTAACTTCACTCCCTTCTCCCAAAAATAAAGGCAATATTCCTTATCCTTGAGATAATGTCCTCCGACAAAGGGCGTAGGATTTGATTTAGCCCATATGATGAACTCGAAGTTGCATTTGCGCTCTTTGACAAAGTAAGTCATATAGTCGTAAATCTGCTCCTTGTTGCACCAAAGGTAGATGTTTATCTTCTTCATAACTCTGACGAACTCATCTAGTATTGATAAATCTATTCCTTCGCCCAAATTCGCTTTCATCAAATCATCAGTATAATGCGTAGAAGTGGTTTTCCATTTGAAAAATCCCGTCCCTGTATTCAGACCTTGTATCTCGTAAGGCGGATCAGTGATAATCAGGTCTATCGACTTATCTGGAATCTCCTTTATCTTCTTGTAGCAGTCTCCGTTTACTATTGTATCTATATCCATATGTTCTCCTTTTAATCATATTCATTAAACAAATTTCCTTGCTTATATTTAGGGAAATGCTTATATTTTACGTCTCTTGACTTATGCGTGAAATCTACCTCCTTTAAGACTTCCTTGAAGATAGCCTCCAGCACGGGGACAACGATACTATTTCCTGCAAGAGAGTAAAGATTAGTCTTGCTTATTTTATTTAGGACTAATTTATTGTAGCCATCATCTTTAAATCCCATAAGTCGGAAATATTCTCTAGGGGTAAGATAGCGATATTCTAGTTTTTGGCCTTTTAACTCGCCTATCTTATTAATGTTAGCGACCGTGAGAGTTCCGCACATATTTGAGATTTTCCATATACGATTATAATTTTCGTTGATTAACTGTCCATTAGTCTTTCTAGGGATAGTATAGAAGTTCTTATAGTCCTTAAATACCACGCAGGTGTTCCATCTCATAGGCTTAGTAGTAAGAGTATTAGTGTATGTAAGAATGACGTTAACTTTTCCGTTGTTGTAAGCCTTAACCATAGAGGGCTGCTTCATATCGTAATCTCCATTTTCGACTAACGGATCTTTATCTATAAAGTCAATGAAAGGTCTAAGAGGCTTTTTTTCTAATCTGTCAAAGTTAAATTTGCCTCCTATATCCTTACGAATTGAGATCGTAAATACTCTAGGTCTCGACTGTGGTATACCAAAATCAAGAGAGTTTAGAATACGAAAATTAGAGTTATATCCTAATCTATCCATCTCACGAAGATAATAGTCGAAATACTCTCTGTTATTCCCGTGCAGTAATCCTGCGACATTCTCCCATATAACGACTTTAGGTCTTGGGCTCAAGTCGTGCTCAATAATATCAAGAGTTTTTTCAAATAATATAGATCTTCCCGTATTCACATTATTTAATCCAGCAGCAGACCAATCCTGACAAGGTGAGCCGTGGACAAGAATATCAACGTTCAAGTCCCAATCCTTAATATTTTGTGGCTTATAGTTATTGTCGAACATTGAGTTATACGCCTTAACAGCGTATGGAAGTATCTCTACATAGTCGATAGATTTGACGTCAACCCCAATATTCTGCAGTGCCATTCTAGGCGCTCCGATACCACCAAACAATTCCAATAATTTAATTTTCATATTTAACCTCTTGATTTAATTATATTAACTATTTTTACCTGTTTTTTTCTTTTTCAGATTTCTGTATTTGCTTCCACCCTTCGGAAGCCTCATCTCCGCTTATCTCAACGGAATTGTCAGCGTTGAAGATGATAACCCCGTATCTTCCATAAATCTTGAAGCAATATTCACGGCTTATAGAATAGATAAACCCGTAATTTTGAACCATATACTCCATATCCATATGCTTTGGTTGCTTTTCAGCGCCAATGATTAACTTTGAATCTTCCATCATCTGTATTCGACCAATAATGACCACGCCTCTTCGGAAGTCATATTCAATATAGATTTCAACTTGCAGAATACCTCTATGCTTGTTGTCTTGATGATCCCTCTCTCAAATCTGAAATAGGTGATAGTCTTAACCCCAAGCATTTCAGCCATTTTCTTCTGCGTGATACCGCATTTGACCCTTTTTTCAGCCAAGCCGATTCTAGGCTCATATGTTTCTTCATTCTCTTCCATACATTAATCCTCTCTTCTTCTCTATAATATCATATTGTCAATTACGTATCAAGACTTTTTGTAAAGATTTACGTATATTTCAATAGTCATATCACGTGGGTTCATTGAGACGGCATCAGTATCAAGGGACATAATCCCAGAATTGCACTCCATAAGGGCGTAATCCTTCGCTAGGTGCTTTGCTATCTCCTTACCCCTTGAAGCATCCACGACTGATACAATGCAGTCCTGAAGCCTTATAACGCCTATAAATTCGCTGACCTTCATCTTTCCTTTGTCCCCCCAAGATACTTGAAGTCGTTTTCCCTCTTCATCTTGCTTATGTTTTCGGAATATAGAGCCTCCCTCTCAAGACGTCTCTTCTTCTCTCCCTCCAACTTTATTCTCTTAGCCTCAAGATACTTCTCACAAGTCTGATCGCAAGTGGGAGACCTGTCTGGGCAATCCTTGCACGGAAACTTAACTCCGCACCAATCAATCTTCAATCCGTATCCCATATTAGTTTTCCTCCTTTTTGGAATAGTCTTTTACCGAACAGTTGTCCCAATCTAGCCTAGCCCCGCAATACTGACAGAACTTAGTATCGGTATGTCCGTCAATAATGATAGCGCCGTTTCTCTTATGACATATAGGGCACTCGAACAATACATCTTCCGAATAGTGCCCACTATACATAAAGTTTGGCGTTGTCTTGATTATAATCGGTCCTTTTTTAGTTGCCATTTTTGATCCCTCTATTTCTTAAGTTTGTAGTAAATCATCAGAACACCTGTTGCCAAGCATATAGACAGAAGCAGAACATACGCCATTGTCTCGTATACGCTGAAACTCCCTAATAATGTTTCATAGGAAGGGAATATCCCACCCATAAGGAACATAATGCAGTGAACAATGAACATTCCACACGCAAGGGCGATACAAGCGACTATAGTCCTAACCATATACTTTGAATTATCATCATCATTGTTGTTTTTATAATCATTATTCATTCTTTTATCTCCTCATTTAGAAATCTTCCGATAGTTTCTTCCCACTTCGGATAGTCGATAGGCTTATAATATTTTTTTAGGATAAGGTTAAGGAAGGGCTTTGGAAGTTCATCATCAAGTTCTAGAGAATTGTTAGCATTATTAATCGGATCGTTCTCATTCTTAACAATAAGCATATAAGGCTCAATCCTGTTCATATACATCCAAGTCTTAATTTGCTCTTCTGTAGCATTTGTGTGTTTTAGCATTCCCATTAATTGATATACTTTCATCATAGTTCTCCGTTCTGTTCTTTAATCTCTTCTCTGCTCATCTTCTTAGGCTTCTTCATAATGAATATCTCGCCACGCTCGTTGATTGCAACGACAATGACGTGTGGCTTCATCTGAAAGAACTTCCTATACATAACGGGATAATACTTAATCATATTATTTTTCCACCTTTCTATAAATTATTGTAAAACTTCTCAACATCTTGTCTAATATCTAACCTTCCAAAGTCTCTTGCCTTAATTGCCCACTTCTTTTTATAGTCTTTTTCGGTATATGCGTTGCAATCATCAAATAGATACCAATTATCATACGAATACGATAACGCCAATCCTCTTATACTGATTGCTTTTTCTTCTTCTGTTCTAACAATTATTCCTCTTTTTAATGCTACGACCATATAACGCTTAGGACTTCTCATCTATATATGTTCCTTTCTTAATAGCCCTCTTTCTTATCTCAAGAGTCTTGACTCCGTTTCTGATGATAATTGCATATTATTTTACCTCCTCATCTAATTTCTTCGTAAAACTTTTTCTAAGCGGCTCTAACTCTGGATATTTATTAAGCATATTATCAAATACTTTATATAAATTATTACCTATCAAATAAAAATCACAATTTAATGAGTGCAACGGACATTTTTCGCATAGTGCGGAATAGCACTTCAAGTCCCCTACTTTTACTTTCTCTTTTACTTTCTCGAAATTTACTTTAAATAATAAGTCTATATCTTCTCTTAAATTATAATTTTCTCTATAATTATCTTCTTTTAATAAATAATATCCTTCCTGATAATTATCATCACTGACAATTTTATATATTATTTTTCTGCCGCATATAGCCACCTTGTCTCCATCTTTCAGCCCATATTCCGCCAATACTTTTTCAATGTCAATTTTCATCAGTATTTTTCCTCCCTGATTAACTTCTTAGTCTCTAGGCTATACGTCCTATCAGTATCTTCCTCGTCGGTTTCTGATACGCAATGCTTTCTTACAATAATCTCCAATGCTTCCTTGCCAGTCATTTTTCCTGCTCCTTTTTCATCTTTCATTTGTACTCGATTCCTGCGTTCAAAATGCGCGTTTTACGAACTTCGAGGTCCTTCTCTCCGTTGGCGATTTTGCAAAGGTTTTTAGAGCGGAGTGAGAGGACTAGGACGCGCTCCAACCCTTTGTCATTCCACCTCCACGCCCAGCACATATTCTGTGGCGCACGGAACATTCCGCTAGCAAGACCTTCGGCTATGTTCAATCCAGTTGGGTCTCTTCTTGCTAATGCGGTTATCGGGAACGGCTTTATGACTTTCACGTTTTTGAGATAGAGGGCGTGCCTTGGGTCATAATCGTTCAACTCTCTCACAGAAAGGCAACTCCTTGCTTCCAAAGCGTCGGGAGTCAGCGTTTTGGTTCCATATTGATAATCTCCGTTTGCGAATGGGAACGGCGCTATGACAATCTTTTCCGCTTCCTCTATCTTGCACTCGAAGCAAATGGTGCCGTTGAGGTCTTGAAGGCTGACATATTCGCTTTGCCTATCTGAAAGCTGATATTTAATACCTTCTCCGTGGACTATTCCGCTTTGCCTTTGTGCAGTAGATGTAAATAGGTATCATTTTGTTTCCTCCTTCGGTGTGTTCAGGTTCTTTATGAACGAATTGACTAATATATCTTTTTCAAAGTCAATCGCTGCATTTATATCTTTTTCATCAGTGGAATTGACATGTAAAGCGCAGTGGACATCGAGCGAGAACCGCACAACCGTCTCTCCGCTAAACTGATTGGTATAGATGCTGTCAGTATGGATGTGCGTTTTCATCGCCCGTGTGTCGATGAACTTGTTGTGAGCAACATCTTCTCGCAATGCTTCCATCATTTCATACATTCCTCTCTTATCACTCGTCATTTTCCTTTTCCTCCTTCATTGGATCAAACATATAGCAATAGCCATCTTCAGGAATTAAGTAGACCATCAGAGCCATGCAGTAGCATTTGTCTTTCTGATAGTTTGCGCAGTCCTTGCAATGGCCTGCGATAGTGTTTTTCTCCAACTCTACAACTCTCCTCTTCAGCTTTTCAATCTTGAACCTAGAGGCAATATCAAGTCTTTCATCATACTCACAACTATCGGTTGATACCAAAACTACTGTTTTATCCTCAACAGTTCCAAATCTAGTACTATCGATATATTTATTATTATCTTCATTTTTGTTATTGCCTTTTGTCGTCTCATTAGACAAGGCATCGATGATATTTTTGAGCAGTCTCATTTTCTTCTGCTTTGCGTTCCAAGCCTTCTCGTTTTCGTTCTTGATGTACTTCCCCTCTTCGAATAGGCTGTCCTGCTCTTCCTCTTTCTCGTATCTTGAATAGATTGACTTCAGATATTTGATTTCTTCATTGTACTTTGATGTCATATTCCGCCAGCCTTTCTATCAGCTCTTTTGTTGACTTCTTCCCCATGTTCCTTATGACAGCGAGGCAGTCATAGGAATAGTTGTGCTCTCTCAGATAGTCCTCAATCTTGCCAAGCGTATTAAGTCCGGCTCTGCGCAGACAGTTGTGCGTTCTTATGGATAAGTCGAGATCTGATATGTCTGTCTCATATCGGTGCTTCTTTATCTCCTCGACATCCTGCCCGTTCTGAATGTCGGCTATCTTCTTCTCGTATTCGGCAAGCAAGCGCTCGTACTTCTCCTTGCAAGTCTCGACTGCTTCCATCAGCCCCTTCCCAGCGAACAGGATAGGCCGATAGTAGTTAGTCCTTGCACGGCAGATGAGTATCTGCATCATCTGCTTGATGCGCTCCTGAGACAGACCGTATTCCTTCCCTAAGTCTTTCAGCGTCTTATGGTCTCGATAATGCTTGATTGTGATTTCTCCGTATTTCTCCGCAGAAGCGTGTGTCTTAGACACCTGTTCGATGAAGTACGGCCAGTTCTCCTCGAAATGCTCGACAGCGTACTCTATTTCTTCACGATAGTGCCCTGTCCCTGCTATATCCAAAATCAGGTTTTCCGGATAGTCAATCTTGTTTTCCATTCTTTGCTCCTTCCGTAATTTTCTTACGATAACGTAATTTTTTTACGTCATCAGAACTCTCCTTGCCGTTCCAGAAGACAATCGCCTTGTCCATGAAATCGGACTTCTGTTCTCCTCTCAGTATCTCCTCTGCGATTTCCAGAAAGAGGCTGATAGAGTTATCCTTTCCGTAATCTATCAGTTTGTTCATCAGCTCGAAATCAGTCATGCTTCTTCAGCCTCTGGCCGCAGTACGGGCAATAATCGGACTGCTCGTCATACAGCAGTTCGCCGCAAGTCGGACAGTGAAGCCCGTCATCACGCAACTCCATAGACTTCGGCTCTCTGTGCGATTTCAGCTTTTCGGTGCTCAGCGGGTCTATCTCAGTCAGACGCACGCCGATTACCTTCTTCCCGTCCTTCCTGACCGGTCGTCTGTACAGCTTCGGCAGACGGCCCATGCGATTTATGTAGTCCTTCTTCTTATACCCGCTGTTGATGCACAGGAGCGTCTGCTCCTGCTCGTCCTCCACAGCATACAGAACCATATTCAGCTTAGCCATTGTGTCTGCCTCTCATAAGCGAGCGCCCATGACGCTCCGGCTCTCTCAGCCGTTTCAGGAACAACTCGTCCTCTGCGTACAGCGCCTCCTTCAGTATAGGAGCATACTCCGAATCGCTCGGAATGAGATTGCAGAAAGTATCGAAATATGCCGATTTTCTCCTAATGCAGTCCTCATTTCCCCTGAAGAACTTATCAGCATTAATCCTTGTCTGTGTCATTTCTCCAGCCACTCCTTTACTTTTATATCGTCTGCGCTTTCGACCCATTTCCAGAAGAAATCTTCGCCAAGTTTTTTAATTCTAGCAACAGCCCTCTCAAATACTTTTTCCTTGCCTACAATACGGCAATTTCCTTCGTAGTTCTCCACGATACGATACTCGCATTTCTTCATCTCACTAATCCTCGACATATACTTTTTCCTCAAGATGTAATTTAGCAGTCTTTCTTTCCTTCCAATGGCTTTCGCCTAGTTCAAAATTCTTGCAGATTTCCCAAAGAGGGCAGTTTCCCTTTTTCTGGCAATTACACCCAACTCCATTAGGGCAGAATTTTTTATAATTGTAATAGCAGATAGTCTCTAAATCCTTATCTGTCAAATCCTTAATTTTCTTTTCCATAATTTTAATTTTCCTATCTAGGAAGAGAATCTAGTTCTCTCTCCTCTTCTTGCTCGTCCTCATACTGATCTCTAGCCTGCTCCAAATACTTGTCTTTCAAAAACTCCACATAGTTTTCATCTTCTTCTAAGCATACAAACGGATTGTATTTGTCAGGTATAATAGCATCTATGAAATCATATACATCATCAACTCCGTCCTTATAACTCTTATTCAAATCGTGCCCATAGTAGTCAGACAGGAACTCCTCCAAATCGTCCATAGTATCGTCCACCTCATAATCATATTCCACGTTTCGTCCCATTCTATCCTCGAAATTATAGGTCAATATCATTTTTCTTCCTTCTTTCCTTCTTCATCAGCGCTTTCCTCGCTGACAGAAACCCTAGATTCAAACACGTCCCTAGCCTTGCTCTTTTCGTCATAGATGATTATCATCTGCCCGTTTAAAGAGTTTTTCTTGCATTTGTAGTTGAACTCCTTAATCATTGTGAGCAAAGTCTTTTTCCTTCTGTCAGCCCACTTTTGGAACTCATCATCAGTGTGCGCTATATAATATCCGTCCATACCGCTGATAATAGGCTTCTGAATGATAGTCCCGTCCGAATTAATCCTTCTGACTACCTTTCTGATGTATCTGTCTGTGTCTCTGCACTTCCCGTAAATTTCATTTAGAATCGGATTTTCAAGAATGTCCTCATAGTTGGTCTTTAAGCCTTCCTGAGATCTCTCCTTGATATACTCGTATAGTTTGAACTCCCCATATCTCATACTTATCTTCGCTTCTTTGTTTTGCATAATTTTTACCTTCTTGATTTCTTTCTTTCTAGAACTTCACGTAGGAGGATCTCGCTCGGTTGATTTTCCTCTCTGGCTTAAAGTCCTTTGGAATATAGTATTTATTCCCTACCTTCACCGCCTTGATGTTTCCCCTGTATATTCCCTGCTGAATAGCCTGAACCTTGATACCTGAGAAATCGGAATACTGTCTTACAGTCATAAAGTCTTTTAAGTCTAGCATTTTATTCAAGTGCTCCTTTCATTGACACTATGTTAACACACTGATATATCAATGTCAACACATTTAGAAAAGATTTTTCTTTCTGTTGGAAGAGCGCATAGAAATCCCGTCTATCCTTATCTTCGCATAGGACATCTCGTTTATTCTGTCTATGGTCTTAGACGAATAGCCCTTCTTTATCATATCTGGGAGGGAATAGTTGGAGGTGAAGATTGTAGGCTTCTGGGAAAGATACCTAGCATTGATGATCTCAAACACCTTGTCCTGAAGCCAATTGCTGTCCCCACCGCTTAAAATCTTCTCCGTCCCTATATCGTCTATCACAACAAAATCGTATTTAGCCATATTCGCAATAGGGGAATTGTAGTCCTCATCACTTCCGTCTCTCTTGTTAAGCATTCTGTCCACAATATCGGAAACGGACGTGAACTTGAAGGTATATCCCCTCTGACCCATAGCATTCAATATGGCACAAGCAAGGTATGTCTTTCCCGTTCCAACGCCACCATAGAAGTAGATACCCGCCCCATTTTCCAAAATCTCGGAGCAATTTGCGACATACTTCCTTATTCTGCCTAGAGCCATTATGTATTCCTGACCCACGCCCTCACACTTCGACAAATCTGCGCCCCAATATTTCTCTGGAATGTCAGACAATTGCTTCAACTCCACGAACTTCCTAGCCCTCCACTCTCTCTTAATCTCTGGCATTCTGCATTTGCAAGGCACAAACTTAAAGTTTTTATATAGCGGATTGTATTCCAATATCGTTGCTCCGCACTTCCTGCACTTGCAAACCCCGTCCTCAATGACGTCAGTCGCCGGGTTGAAAGCCCACCTTTTCATCTGATAGTTGTTGTCCACGTCTGCAACAATTATGTTATCAGGCGTAAGAAAGCCCCTTTCGTTGATTGTGGGCGCATTTATTGCCCCCTCCGCTGAATTATGCACCAAAGACGAAACCTCGTCTCCTAGCGCCTTAAAATCGCTTCCTGCGTTAACTTCCTTCTCATCACTCATAAAGTTTAGCCACCCTTTCCCTTTCTTCTTCGCTTAAATCCATCTTGTCTGCGTGTTCCCTTTCCTCACCGCTGGTCTTGTAGGCTGAACAATCGTCATCCCACCTTCCTTGATGCAGATAGGTCATAGGCATTGGTATGTATCTTACGTCCTTCCACTGATCCGTCTTTTTGTGCTCATCAATGGAAGATAGAATTTTCTTCGCAACCTTTACTGTGAAGCGCCTCGAAATGAACCATTTATAGGCAGCAGACTTCCCGACTTTCTTCGGATACGATTTCCAAAATGATGCAAATAATTGCTCGTTTTCCGATTTTTTGAGCACTCTGCTGTCGTCTCCTATTAAAATATTCTCATTCTGGGCGCAATTTGACACACTTTGACCCATTTTTGTGTCATTTTTAAAACTTTTCTTCACAAGATAGTAATCTTCTTTTGTAATGTCTTTATTCTTTTCCGTAGTCTTGTCTAAAGATGTAGTTTGTGTCTTACGACTTTCCGTATACGTATCCTTAGTATTTAATTCTTCTGTCTTATTCGTAGATATATTATATATATAACTTACGGATTCACTATTTACTGCATTTTCGCTATTATTTTCGTAAATAAAGAAATTTTTGTCCGTAAGCCGATTTTCGGCTCTCGGAAATTCGGCTCTCGGTGAACAGTTAGATATTGTCATTTGTTTTTCCGTTTTATTTTCATTTTTATCGCTTGAAGGCTTTTCCTCATTCCACCCGTCTCCAAGGGGATTGATGTCGAACTTCTTTCCCGTGAATCTTCCCTCCGCTGACTTCTCCTGCGAAATCGAAAGGTAGCCGAACTCCTCAAGATTCTTCAACCCCGACTTGATACTTGCCTTTCCCTCGCTGGTATATGTAAGCATTGACTTTATAGAGATAGGAAGCCTCATCTGATAGCACATCATAAAGTAGGTCATAAGACCTTTCTCCCTGAACGAAAGTCTCTGGTCAAAAACGCTGACTGAACAGATAGTCTGGTATCTCTGATCCATTGAGACCGCAAAGGTGGCGTTTTCAAACTCGTCCTCATTTTTCTTGTCCAACTCTTCTCCCTTGCTGAACTCTTGCCCGTCCATTACTTCCATAGGATTTCCTCCTTTCCCTTCTCCTCTGCCTTATTGCTTACGTAGTTGAAAGCGAACTCGTTTAGCCTATACATTGTGTTAGCCTTCGGAACGCTCTCTCCCTTCTCGAACTTAGACAAAGTCCTTATCTGACAACCAATAGCCTTGGAAATGTCCGAATAGGAAACTCCGTATTTGTATCGAAACCTCTTCAAATCATCACCTCGCAAAATCATATCCATATATAAATCCTCCGCAAACAATCTAGCACTTTGAAGCGCACAATGCAACTAAAACAAGCAAAAATTGACAAACGTGCACCAATATGCGATAATTCATTCGGAGGTTTTTTGAATATGGACATTAAATGCTTGGGATCGTCATCATCCGGGAACTGCTTTGTCATTGAAATGGGAGGGAAGTCCCTTATGGTAGAATGCGGATTCAAGTGGGGGGACATTGTAAGGAAGTGCACCAATTCGGGCATTGACCTGACGAAGATTAAATACTGCGCAATAACTCACGGGCACTCTGATCACGAATGCGGTGCGTATATGATGATGAAGGACGGCATAGACGTTGTATGCTCAAAGTCGTGCTTTGAACAGATTGCGGAGGGAAAGAACATATCTAAGTTGCTGGGGAAGTTCGTGGACATAGAGGACTGCCAAAGGGTGTCTGTGGGCGGTTTTGAGATAACCGCCTTTGCTGTTCACCACGATTTTCCCGATTCTCTTGGGTATTACATAAGAAGCGCTGATACGGGCGAATCTGTTGTCTTCATCAACGACTGCGCCTATGTGGACTACGATTTGTCCTCATTTCACCCCGACTGCATAATGGTCGAATGCAACTACGTGGACAAGTTCCTTCACATTGAACTTTACAATGCTATAAAGAAACTAGACGATAAGAGCGTGAAGCGATACAAGAGAATACTCGAATACCATATGGCGCTCTCTGGGACTAGGAAGATACTTTCCAACGTTTCTTTGGACAAGGTTAAGTCCGTCATACTTATGCACCTATCAGACAAGAACGCAAACGAATACACTATGAAGTCCGACATCTCCGATTTTATGAGCCACGCTATGATGCACAAGTGCTTTGTAGGGTGCGCTGGTGCTGACGGAGGCATTAAATAAAGTTTGACAACTTGCATTTGATGAACTATACTTCTGTTGTCGAGGTATTCATTAAATCCATAATGTTTCGGGGAACAAGTGGGAGCGATACCCACTTTTTTATTTACTTGCTGATTTTTTTGTGGTATATTCTTCGTGTGGGGTAGAGCCCTGCTAAAATACCTGTCTTAACTTCTTGATCTGGAAGGGGAGCGAAGCCCCTTCCTTTTTTGTTGCAAAGCAAATATAAGTATGCTAGAATATATGAGTATGAAGAACGTGGCGATCGCTTAATTTTTCATACCATTTCGGAGAACCGCCTATGGAAAGAGATAAGCGGTTTTTCTTTTGCGCCAAAAGTCCCTGCATTTCACATATGACACATCCGACGGCTTTTTGAAAAGCACCAAACGCAAAAAAAGCGGAAAAAATCGGTCTAAAAAAAGGTCTGGAAAAAGTCGGGTAAAAATCAGATACCAAAATACTAAAAGAACGCCATAAAGCAAAAAGGCAAAATTAAGCCGTTTTTAAGCCCGTGGTGGCTTTGTTTTATTCGGCTCGTGCGTTTACCTATCTTGAATATTTTAAAGCCTTGTAGGGCGTTTAAAACGCTTTTAATTCGATCCCCCAAAAAATCAGATTTCTTAGAATCTTAAAGCCTAAAAAGTAATCACTTTTTAACGGATCAATAAAAAACGCCCTTAGGCGGTTAAGCCTTTAGGCGTTCTCATCTTCATGTTATTTATTCTTCTTAATTAAACCCCCAATGATTCCACTTATTAAGCCTATCAAGCAAAATAATATTATTATAATTTCCATGTTATATCTTTTCTTTTTCCGTCATCAACAATAATTTTATATTTCATTTTATTATTCCTTTCTAATAATTGCATCCGTTATAATTGTCTATCGTTGTATTACAAAATTGTCTAAACCCCGCTAAATCGTTCTCGTATTGAGAAGTTGCCGAATAAATAAAATCACTTATACAATTTTTTTTATCAGTAGAAGCAGGCTCGTTATTCTCGCCTTCACCATTGCAATATTCCCATATATCAGTAGAATCGACTAATAAAACAAATTTAAATCTGTAAAAGTATCCATCATCTAAATGATAGCGACAATAAATTAAATAATAATTTTCTGACACCATATCATTATTTACTTTTTTAATCAGTTCTTTTTTAGTGAATTCAATTTCACCCGGTCTATAAATATTTTCCATTTTATTATTCCTCTCTTTTCTAGTCAAAATTCAAGCAATTCAAGCGTATTAAATTCTTGTAAGATTTTGAGCCTCTTGATACGTTCTTAGACTTAATAATGAACTCAATAAATTCGGTGTAAAAGTCCTGAGAGTAGTAATATCCGTATCCGTGAAGTATTCTAATTTTTGCAATATGATCCGTCTGAAAGTTATAAGTTAGAACTCTGTTTTTTATTGAATTTCTTGATAATATAAAGTCAAATATCAAACCTCTATTTTTTTATTTAATCTTGAATAATCTAACTCACAACAAGTTCTAGCAAGATGATAGTCCGTAAAGTAGCGATCCTGAACAGCGTTAACAACTTTCAACTTTCTAAAATCGTCGAAGTCTTTTTCTGTAAAAATAAATTTCTTAATGTTTTCCATAATGTTATTTTTTCCTTTTCTTTAATTAACGTCTTATATAGTTCTCAACAATAACTTGAGTATAATCATAAGAGCCGCCATCGTCATAGAAGAATTCAATCTGATGATTACCATCGCTTAACTTAATAATATTGACATAATTAAGATGCCTAATAGGAAGGATTAAACATCTCTCCAACCCTTTTACATCGACATCACTCTGATGGCATCCCATCTTATCGGCTACCAACTTCCCTAAATTTCTCTTATTCATTATAGACCTTTCTAGCGTTTTTTAATGAGGTGCCGACCTCATCGACTAACTTAATGATATCATTTAAATATTAGTTTGTAAACATTAAATATACGACACTTTAATAGTTTTGTCGTAATTCCTTCTCTTTCTTACATCTGTATATGTTTCTTACATATGTATAGTTTTATTACTTATGTCGTATTCTTATACGTCTGTAATATATTTATACGCCTGTAGTATTCTTTTTCTTAGTAGTAGTTTTTTAGTCTTTCTCTTTATTCTTTGGTAGTAGTCTTATTCTTTGATCTTCTTCTTACTTCTTTAAGTCTTTCTTTATGTCTTACTTCTTTACGTCTTAATTCTTAATCCTTAGTCTTATTCTTTACGTCTTTCTTTCTTTAAAGACTTTATTAGATACTATATATATAATATATATGCGTATTTCTTTCACGCTGTTCGCTTTGTTCCTTTCTTCATCTTCTTTATTATTTTCGATTCGACTTGTCTCTTTTTCCCTTCCTACTTTCCTCATAATTGTTTCACGCTGTTTCACGTCTAGGCAAAAAAATGTTTCACAAAATGTTTCACGCCGATAAAAGTCAATCAAAAAAATAACGGCATTTTAGAGATTTTGATTAAAAAGTAATCACTTTTTAGTTGGGCTGGATGTTAACTAGCCTAAATCGTTCTAAAAACGTCCGTTTATAAAACGCTTAAAGAATAAAGCACCTTAAAAACGCCCTTACTAAGGGGCTTTTTAGGAAACCCACCCCGCCCCTACTTTTTCCATTTTTTCTATCTCTATTACTAACCCCCCGATTTCTATTTTGTTTTTGGCGTCCCTCCCATAATATTATTTGTTTTTAAAAAGGTGGTATTAAAGGGACGAATAAAGAATAAAAAGATATTTACAAACTAAAAAGGAAAAAAGGAGGAAGAAGCGAGGGGAAGATTAGTAGCAAATTAGTAGGAAAGTAGGATATAATGGGGATACCAAAAAAATTTAGGCGTGAAAAAGAAGAAAGGGAGGGCGGAAGGAAGATGAGCATAGGAGGAGAGGGAGCAGTGAGGACGATATACGGGAAAGGCGGGAAGAGAGGCGGGATAATGAGGGTAGCGAAGGGAAGCAAGAGGAAGAATTGCAGGAAGGCGGAGGCGATAGACAAAGGCAGGGAAGCGATTTTAGAGTTGGAGGAGATAGGGGAAAAATACAGAGGGCACGTGATAGAGGGAAGCGGTGCGGACAGGAGGGAATATGATCCGAAGGACACCAAAGCGGTGTCAGCGGTGCTTGAGGGTATATTGGGGATGTTCAGGACGGAGATGTTCGGGGACGGGTTCAGGGAGGAGCACGGGGAGAATGAGACGGAGAGCATAGCGAGGGAAGATGTGAGGTGGGCTTGCATAACGGGTTTGCCGTTGGCGGAGAAGTGCTTGAAGGAGAGCCACCAAAGATACGAGGCGGAGAGAAGCGAGGAAGCGAAGAAGGAAGTAGACAAAATGGCGGGTGCGTATGACGATTGGTTTGCCATATGCGCATACAGGTCATTGAAGCACTATGTTTTGTATATGGATATGGACAGGGAGGGAAGAGACAAGATATGGACACCAACGATAAAACTATTCGGGGGGCTTTGGTATTACGAGAACGATATGGTATTGAACGGGACAACGAAGTTCATAGAGAAGCAGATGCCCACGGGATACGGGAAATCGTATTCTGATGTAATGCTGATGACGTGGATATTTGGAGTGGACAAGGACACAGACATCATCAAGGTATTCGGGGCTTCGGCTAACACGGGGACTTGCTATGATGCGGTCAGGAACACAATGTGCCTTGAGAAATACGCCAAGGTGTTTCCATACTACAGAAGATTCGAGTGCAATATGAGCGCTATGTTCATAAAGCAGAATGCGGCTTCGTGCAAACTGACTATAACGGGATCGAAGAAGCCAAACAGTCTGATAGTGGCATCAAAGAGTGTGTTCCTAAACGGAATGAGAGCGAAGTATATGCTGTTGGACGATATAACTCAGGCGGAGGATATGACTAATCTGGCTATGCACCAGAAGGACATATACCAATTCGACAACGTGTGGTTCAAGAGGCAATACGATTCATACAATTTCTATCTGATAGTCGGAGGGACTACATACTCTAGGTTCGACCTATTGTCGGTGCTGAAGGAGAGATTCGGAGGCGGAGAGGCAAAGGCGGACAAGAATTTCATATACACTTCAGTGGCGGAGAGCGATAGGATATGCACGGGCGGCAAGTCTGCATTCATCTGCATACCTGCATTAGACGATAACGACAATTCGACTTATGAGATGAAGAGACCAACAATACAACTCAGGAAGGAAAGGGATGATGATCCTTTCACCTTTTCGGCTATGGATCAGCAGAAGCCGTTGCCACCAAAGACAAATCCGTTTCACTTCGACAATCTTATGCAGTATGATGCCCTTCCGAAGGCGGGAGAGGGAATCAGAAAAATCGAGCACGTGGCAAGCCTTGATACCAAGAGAAGCGGATCGGATTTCTGCGTTATGCCGATATTCAGCCAAATGGACGGAAAGTATTTTATGGTGAACGTTATGTTTTCGGACAAGCCTATGAGGGAACTATACGACCAGATAGTCTCATACATCATCAACTTCAACGTGAGCAAGATATACATAGAGGACAACATCTGCGAGGGAATAGATCTGATATTGAAGGCGAAATTGGAGGAGAGAGGCTACAGAGGTCTCAATATGGTCTTGGTTTACGATACGGAGAAGAAGGACATCAGAATATCTAGGTGCGAAGGGGACATAAAGGCTAGGTTGGTGTTTCCGAAGTTCGGTATGTATACGCCTAGTTCCACGATAGGTCAGGCTATGGATCAGTTATACACATACACATATAGCGGAAAGAATCCACACGATGATATGGCGGATGCGATTTCGATATTCGTGAAGAACGAGATAATAAACGCACAGAAGAGCGGAGAGACGGAGATAGGGACATTCAGCAGATAAGTATTGCATTTGGAGAAAATTGGTAGTATTTTAGTAATGAATAGAGGGAACTATGGTAATATCACCTGAAGTAAGTTTATTCCTTGGAAATGAACACGCTGGGATACCGACTTGTGAGATTTCATATCGAAAAGAAGATATAAATCAAGAGGTGATTTTGAGTTCAATCGGAGATATACTTGATTTCTACACAAATCTATACTTGCCAATAGTTTCAAATCTGCATAGCAAATATCTTTTGAATCACGATATACTCCGCAAGGAGAGACTTCACGAAGGCACGGCAAACAACAAAGTGCTTGAGCCTCATCTTTTCTCAATGGTGAAGTTCAAGACGGGATACGCATTCGGAAACCCGATAAAATACTCGCAGACAACCGAGATTAAGGACGATTCGATAATCCAGATGTCAGAGTGGGACAAGGAGAACAAGCAGAGATCTCTTGATTCTCAAGTTGGGGAATGGATTTATTCTGTCGGTGTTGGATATTACTTTATCAAGCCGACTAAGACTAGTGAGAAGGACGAAAAGCCCTATAGCGTTAGTTTTGTAGAGGCTGATAGGTGCTTTAAGGTATATTCGTCATTCATAGGGCACGAGGAATTGTTTGACGTGCTTGTTTCGCCAATCAGCACTGTAGATGATCCAAACATTAAATACTCAATCGAAATATATTCGGAGAAATTGTATCTTAACTTGAACGTAGGATATGGGATTAATCCTCCTGTCGCAACATACTACAATATAGTCGAAAAATTCGACAGACCTATAAATTCCGTCTTGCCTTTGGTAGAGAAGAAGGCGGACAACGAGAAGGTGGGAATAGTTCAGTTGGCTGAGAGTTTGCAGGAGGCTATAGATATGGCTTCTTCGCTTCAATTGGACAATTTGGCTGATATTGTAAATGTCATCTATGTTTTTAAGAATTGCACTATTCCCGGCAAAACGCCAGAGGAGAAGTCGCATAACTTCAAGATAATGGTGCAAAATGGTGTCTTGGAACTCAATTCGCCAAACAATGGTTCTAACACTCCGTCAGCGGACTTCACTACTGTATCGGAGAATTTAAACGTATCTGGGACTTTGCAGTTGCACGACACTATGGTTCAGACTATGTATGATATATGCGGTGTCCCCCTTGCTTCATCTAGCGTTTCTAGCGGAGGAGACACGGGTTCTGCCAGATCTCTTGGAAATGGGTGGGAGAACGCAAAGAACAGACTTCTTGACGAAATAAATATAATGGGTATAGGAGACAGAGAACTTCTTGAGAAGAAGATAGCGATAATCCACAATGACGTTAAGTATGCCGATAAGTTCACCCTTACATCTGGGCAGATAGACATCAAGTATAGCCCTGACGTATCGGATAACATACTTACCAAGTCGCAGTCATTCTCAACGTTTATGGCTAATGGAATGCCTCCGAAGATGGCTTTGCTCAAGTCTCAGTTGTCCAATGATGCAGAATCAGAGGGCAGAGAGATAGAGGAATACAAGGCAAAAAGCGCAGAGCCTCAAGTCAATACTAAAAAGTGAATACTTTTTCCGACAATACTAAAGTCTGATGATATTCGGAGCAATCCGATTATTATAAATGACTAGCCCAAAGTCATATAAAGAAGGGCAAATCTCTAGTGGCAACCGCCACGTTTAAAAAACGGGAATAAAGGAGAGAGATACTATGAGTATTTTCAAGGACTTATTGCAGAATGACTATGACGAGAAGGACACTATCGGCAAATTGGAGGAAAAACTAAATGCTAAAGGCTTTAAAATTGCAGACCTTAGCAGTGGTAAATACGTCAGTGCCGAGAAATATTCCGCCTTAGAATCGGATTTGAACAAAACAAAGGCTGAGTTATCTTCCAAAATGACTGAATCAGAGAAGAACGAAGAACAGGCTAAAAGGGACAAGGTCGAACTTGCAAAATTCAGATACAAGGAAAACCTAAAGACTATTGGTGATGATGAAATCAGAGATAAGATTGCTGACCTCTATGCCAATGGGCAGAACGAACAAGCCCTTTCAATGGCAAACGACTATTATTCTTCAGTTCAGAAGAAATATGAAGATGAGATCAAATCATATCAAGCGCACCAAGATAAAGATCCTAAGAATGACGGTGCAGGAAAGGGAGAGAGGAAACTATCGGATCTCTCAATGGAAGAGGCTGATAAACTTTCAATTACCAATCCAGACCTATACGAAAAACTTTTAGCGGAAAACAAATAATCAAGACAACCGCTATATAAAAATTGTCTAGAAAGGAATTTATAATTATGCCTACTTACGGAAGTATTGTCTACAATGAAAGAGTATTTGAGCAGTATCTTAACAGACACGTGCCTGATACTAGAGTTAATGCCTTGCTTAGATCTGGTGTCCTTATGGATAGAAGCGCTGAAATAGCACCTATATTCAAGGCGCAGACAGGCTCTAATGCTGGTTCTATTCCTATGAAGGGTCTTTTAGGCGGAGATGCAGCCAACTATAATGGCGCTACTGATATTCCCCTTTCCGAGCAAGATACCTTTATTCAGAAATATTCTGTAGTCGGAAGAGAAAAAGGCTGGAACGCCAACGATTTCGCCAAGGATATTACCGGTGGTGTTGATTGGAACGCTCAGGCTGGTGAAGTCTCAAAGTATTATGATAATGTTATGCAGGATTGCCTTTGCAATACCTTAAAGGGAACTTTCGATATGGACAACGCCAAGTTTACCGCTACCCACATTACCGATATTACCGCAGAAGAGACAAACAACTACCTTGATTTCCCTATCATCAACACTGCTGCTCAAAAGGCTTGTGGAGATATGAGAGCGGATTTCAATTTATTGGTTGTTCATTCTGCTGTTGCCACCAATTTAGCCAACAAGAAACTTCTTGAATACGCAAAATACACTGATGCAGAAGGCGTTGAGAGAATTTCATCTATTGCCTATGTTGGAAACAAATTAGTTATCGAAGATGATAATGCTTGTGTAGAATATGTATACACACTTACCTCCGATACTTCAGTCAATGCCTCAAAGGTATATTACACTAGAAGATCTAATAATCTTGGAGACTATGTATATGACGTAGTTGCCAAACCTAAGACTTCTGGTCTTTCCACCTACTATGAAATCACCGAAACTAAGTATCTCACCTATCTATTAGGCAGAAATTCCATTGTCTACGCTAATGTCCCTACCGAATTTGCAAATGAAATGGAAAGAGATGCCACCAAGAATGGCGGATTAACTAGACTTTGCACCAAGAGAAGATTCCTCTTCATTCCTAACGGAGTTTCATTCAGCGGAACTATGGTTTCACCTACCAACGCAGAACTTAGAGACGGCTCTAAATATGACTTGGTTTCCAACCACGATGGTTCTGAATACATTGATGCCAAGGCTCTTCCTATTGCTTGTATTAAGTCTCTCGCCTAATCCGATACTAATTTCTAACTAAAAGAAGGAGACAAAAAATGGCAACCGAAACCGACTGTGATAGTAAAGTAAAATCCTACCTAAGGAGAAAATACTCATATATGTCTGAAGATGATATTTCAGATATTTTAGGTCAAGCGAAAATGTTTTACTTCAAAGGTCGGTTTCCCTCTTTGCCTGATGCTTCCGAGACTGATTATCCTATAGAGGGGAACAATATATTCTGGATTGAGAAAGCAACTGATGAACTGATTGAAAGAGAAGGGATTTGCGGTGCTACAGAGTATCAAGAAAATTCTATCTCAATAAAATTCGGAGTAGCCGAACTAAGTCAGACATTAAGAGACCAATTGATTCCAGAGACGGGCTATGTAGGTTCGCTGACTGATGAGGAAAGCGGACAATGAGGATAGGATCTTCAATATTCCTTTGCGCCCAAACCACAAAGAGGAACGGAGTTGTAAACTATTCGAAGCCCGTAGAATATAGGACTAGATTCGGATATATAACTATCTATGACAAAACGGGATATATGTCTACCATAAAGTATGGCAAGAAGATAGACCAAATGAAGCAGATAGTCGCTCAACCACAAGCACAATGGAAAGACGTGTTCACGGAGGGAGACCTTCTCTATGTGGACAAGATACCAACCACCGCAGAATTGAATAGTTCCAAGGCGGAAGGCGCAGATTACATAGTGTCTGGTGTGTCAGAGCAGAACAGGGGAATAATCATTACTCTAACAAGGAGGACTTAAATATGAATCAATTTAAGTTCACTAGCCTTGACGGCTGGAATGACTTTACCCGAAAGGCAACACGCATAATTGCTGGTCGTGGAATATGGATGTCAGATGTAGAAAAGGTTTTCAGCGAATATGGTCAGGAAATGCTGTCCTATCAATTGTCTGGCGTAAGCAAGACTATAATAGCGTTGTCCGTCATATCTGGAAGCCAAGTCGTAATATCCGCTAAGGACACCGCACCCGATCCGCATATTGCATTCCTAGAGTTCGGAACAGGAATTATAGGAAAGACAAAAGGATATGTTGGAGCGTTGCCCACCTATTGGGAATACGATAGCCATAACCACGGGACAAATGGGTGGGACTTCATCAAAGGACATACTACGAATGATATGCTCAAAGGTTCTTTGTATCACACCCAAGGACTTGCCTCTAGGCATCCTGTATGGAATACAAGAGACAATATTAAGTTCTATATGCACGAATTGGGGAAGCAAGGGACTATGAACTTCCTTCTTACGATTCTTTAAGGGAGGACATAAATGACAGACATACAAGGCGATTTGAAATCATATCTAGAAGCAAAATTCAAGTCTGATAGCGAAATCGCTGATGATGTGAATGCCTACGAGGAATATGAATACGACCATACCCCCGAAGGAAACGAAATTTACGTCTACCCGTTGAATGATGTTCCTAGCAAGAGATCTTGGGGCGGAAACGCCTTTACAAGATACGTGCCTATGGAGATAGCGTTTCTATGTAGGTCGCAGACTATCGGAGGTGTTGAATATTCAGCCCAGAAAGCCTGTAAAGCCTATATGGAGAAGGCTATGGATATGCTTGAGCCTAGCGAGGTCTTTAAGTCATTGGATTATCTGATAGACATCAATAGATCTACAACGACTTTGGCAATACCATACGAACAAGGTTCAAAATATTATGTCGGAGTTCTAAGATACGAAGTTTACATCAAGGCGTAATAGCCTAGAAAGGAATTTATTATATGGCAGATACTTATTCTAAGGAAGCGATTACTACTATTGGCGCAAGGGTTTTGTTTGGCTTTGAAACAGTCGCTGGAACTAGACCTACCGCTATGGCTGACTATACAGATTTTGTCGGAATTACATCCATACCTGATTTGTCAACCGCAGCCGATAAACTAGAGACCACCGATTTATCCAATACTAGAAACAAGACTTACACCAAGGGATTAACCGATTATGGGGATATTGAGTTCGGAGTTCATCTATCTGATGCCCTTTATCATCAATATTGGGACGAGACCACGGGAATCATGGCGAAATATGCAATTGCCGAAGCCGCTGGTAAGAAAATGTGGATTTGCATTGACTATCAAGGACTATCCAATTCTGTATATGTCCCTGTTGTTCCGCAAGATTTAATACCTTCTGGCGGAGACGTAAATAGTGTTGTCGATTCTAAATTGAGATTCACCGTAAGCGGAGACATTGTCCCCAATGGCGCTGATCCCACTGAAGCCTAAAAAATGATATAATCTAATGGAGGAAAATAAGCAATATGGAAAATGTTGAGAATAACAGAAGAGTAGCATTAGCAGATTCTACAAAGACTATCGTAGTAAACGGGAAGTCTATTTTATTGAGACCATTAACCTACAACGATTTGGCTGAAATGGAATCGAAGTTCGATATTGTCCTAATCTCAGGTAAAATAGGCGGTTTGACACTTGCTGGTGGCATTCTTGCCCAATTAGGCGGATATGACACACTCAAGGAAGCCAATGATGACATTGAGAAGGAAATGAATGAAAGTGGAAATCTTGATTTGATTAACGAATTGAGTGAATGCTATGCTAAATCTGTTTTTTTTACGAATGCGTTGAAGAAGGCGAAGGAGACACAGAAAAAGTAGAAAATCCGCAAAATACTAATGTATTAAGCAAATACAAGAGTTATTACGAATATATAGTCAATGAACTCCTGATACCTTCAATGTCGTATGGAATGACGAAAGATGAATTTTGGAAATCTACTCCCAGAGATATAGCATATTTTCTCAAATCTGTTAAAATGAGGGAGAAGAGAAAAGCGAAGGAACTAGATGTATTAGCGTATTCCATTGGAAACTATGTTTGCGCTTCACTTAGTTCTTCCGTGGTGCTGGTTGGGCTTGCCGATAAAAAGGCAATTAACAATATTCCAAAATATCCGAAGTTGCCCTTGTCGCTGATGAAAGAAGCAGAAAAGTCTAAGCCTAAAATATCAGCGGAGGAAGAGCAGAGGGCGAAGAATCTATACACTATGTTCAATCTTAATATGAGGTTATTTCACAAAAAGCACGGAGGGTAAAATATGGCGATTAACGATAGCAGTTCTGGATCAAGCGGAGACAACACTTCGTCCACTTCTGGAGTTCTTCCTATTGATACCCTTTCGCTTGTAATCAATGTAGAGGTCAATAAGTCAACCGCAAAACTAAGGAACTTCACCCGTCAATTGGCGGAGACCAACACTGTAGTGTCGCAGTCAAATGCGACTTTTGCGCAATTCGCTTCGTATCTTGAGAAAGTTCAGATAGTAAATAGGACTACAACCACAAGCATAGCAAGAACATCAGCGGAAGCCACAAAGGCAACCGAAGAGACTAGCAAGGCGGTTGAATCATCTACCAAGGCTTTGAGCAACCTTGGTTCTTTTGCAACCATAGGAAAGATATATTTCTTCTTCAACTACTTCAAGAGAATAGGCGAAGCCATTTCATCTATCATTCAAAAGGGAATAGACTTCAACGAGACACTCAATTTGTGGCAAGTCTCAATGAGGAGCAATATCAACGAGGCTAGAACATTCATTTCAACAATGAACGAGGCTTACGGAATTGCAGAGGACACCGCTATGAAGGCGGAGGCTACTTTCAACAATATGCTTTCGTCCCTTGGCTCTATGTCGTCTGAAGTATCATCTCAAATATCCGAGAGTTTGCTACAGATGTCAGTAGACTTTGCCTCTTTATACAATACTTCGCTTGATGACGCAATTACAAAGTTTGAATCCGTCCTTTCCGGCCAGGTTAGACCTATCAGAAGCATATCAGGATACGATATAACCGAGAACACGCTTTCTGAATTGTATAAGTCAATAGGCGGGACGGGAACATATAGATCTCTAAGCGAAACCGAGAAGAGACTTTTGCGTATCTACGCCGTTATGCAACAAATGGGGACTTCTGGCGCTTTGGGAGATATGTCAAAGACTTTATCCTCCAACGCAAACCAATTGAGAATAATGGAATCCACTTGTTCCGAGATAGGGACTTGGGTAGGAAATATATTCTCAAAATGGCTTTCTAGTTCGCAGATACTCATAACCATAAACTCATATTTACTAGCATTCAAGGAGATAGTGAAGGGCATAGCATACGAAATAGGCTATCAAGAGCCTTCATACCTTGACGGCATTTTTGAGAGCGCAACAGATGCAACGGAAGCCGTAGACGAATTGTCGGGTGCATTAATGGGCTTTGATAAGTTCAACGTTCTTTCATCTGGGACTTCTACTAGTTCGACCACAGATATTTCTAGTTCTATTCTTTCGGCTATAAACGATTATCAGTCAATTTTGGACAATACAGTCAATCCCGCTATGGAAAAGGCAAATCAACTCATTGAGGATATGGGCTTGAATTGGGTATACACCGCAACATTGGGCGATACCGCAATAACGGGGACTAAAGATGAAATAGACAAATATGTGAAGTCATTAAGCGAGGCTGATCAGAAGAATGTCTCAATAGTCAAGCACCTTGATACGACAAAATTGGATTCTATCTTATCGGTCTTGAAGAGCCTTATAACAAGCATTGGAATACTTGCAGGTAATTTTGCATTGGGCAAGTTAACCAAAGCATTGGGGCCTACAATAGCAAATTTCAAAACTCTTAGTTCCGCTATGGGCAAGATTAGTTTTTCGCAGTTGGGAAGTCAGTTGGCGGTTGCAAACAGAAACCTTGAACTAACGAAGGAAGAAGTCGCTTCATTAACCAAAGTTTGCAACCAACTTTCTACAACGGGCTTATTCCTATTGGTTTCATCTATAACAGATTTGATAGACAATTGGGACGAAATGACATTAATTCAAAAAGAGTTCAAGATAGCACTTGCCGGTATCGGAGCGGCTCTAATAGTCTATTCTCAAATAGCGAAGAAAGTCCTTGCTAGTAATAATGCGGTGGCAGGTTCTTTCAAGTTGCTACAGTCCGTTTCTTTTGGAGCGGCTATAGGCGGTATTGCCTTGCTAACTGCTTCTCTTGGGCTTCTCATCACAAAATGGGGTTCATTAAACGTAAAAGAGAAGGTATCTGGATTTATCGCCTTGGCTGGTGCAATAACTATGACTGCAGCCGCCTTATACGCATTGGTAAACGGTATGACTATGGGCTTGGGAATAGGAATATTGCTCTCTGGACTAACCGCAGTAGTCGCTGGTTTCAGCGCCTTCAATTCGCAGTTGTCTAGCATTGGGACATATGCTACGGGCGGTTTCCCTAAAGAAGGTCAGTTGTTCATAGCAAATGAATCTGGAGCGGAAATGGTTGGCTCTATGAATGGGCAGACCGCTGTCGCAAACAATGGGCAGATTACAGACGGAATAAGACAAGCAGCCTATGAGGGATTTACAAAGGCTTTGTCAGAGCATAGCGGTTCTAGCAAGAGCGAAGTAGTAATATCCATAGACGGAAGCAGACTTAATTCAAACGATTTGGCAAGGGCTATAGCACCTGCTTTAAGGGCGTATAAGAGAAGCAACGGGGGCGAGTTATGAGCGATACAATAGAGAACATAAAGGGCTTGTATATAAACGGGCTTTATATGGGTATGTTTTCATCAATAACGCCCACCAACGAACTTTCATATCTTGAAGATCCGTCTAGAGACAACGATTTCTCCTCTAACAATGAGAGCATAGGAAGCGCATATATACCAAAGATAGAGTGCAAGTTGGGGCTATTAACCGCTGACGATTATTCGAGCCTTATCAAAAAAATAAATGTTCCTTCTTTCACTTGCGAATATTACGACTATGAGTTGGGAAGGAATGTATCAAGGAAAATGTATGCTTCCAATATAACAAGGGGAACGCTATATCATCACGGAAGGGATTTGAAGGGACTTGTGGGAACTTCCCTTACTTTCGTGTGCTATTATGGATATGGGACATATGACGACCTTATGAACGATAATCGTATGGAGGAATAGGAATGTCAAACGAACTTTCTGATTTCAAGATAATAGGTGGAAACGCTGACGGAAGCGATTTCGAGTTCACCCCTAGCGACTATACGAACTATAACGTGCTCTCATATCTGACAGAGCCGTCAAGAGACAATGTGTTTGAATTGAACGCAGACACTTTGACATACAAATACATACCAAAGGTCGAGATTACGATCAACCTTATGAAGATAGCCGACTATATGACGTTTATTAAGGCTATAAACAAGCCAAAGTTTTTCGTGGATTATTATGACATAGAGGTCAAGAAAGTTGTCAGAAGGGCTATGTATTGCTCTGACAAGTCCGTTTCTGATGTATGGAACAATGGGTTGGTCGTGAAGGGCGTTAAGACCGTGAAAGCGACTTTTGTCTGCCTCTTCGGATATTCGGACTATGATGAATTGGAAAACGCCTCTTTTACATCTAAGCAGACTAACTCCAAATTGACTGCAAGAATATATTTCGCAAAGCCAGATTTAACCATTGGGAGCATTACATCTTCATCATTCAACGGGCTATCCGCTGATTCGGATTTGTCTCAAATATCGAGAATACACCTTGGAAGCAGAATGTATATCATAGGCTCTGCATTGTTGGACGGAGAATTGCTAGGAAAAGATTATACAGGCGCTATACTTACATCTTCCGTTTCAAAAAGCACGATTTCGGAATCCAAGGACTATGAGTTCTCAACTTCGCCGACTATAACGCTTTCAGTAAGTGGAAGCGGAAGCATATTCCTTAGATATGACTATAGGCTCAATGAATTTGCGACTAGGGTATCAGTTGTCGAAGGGGACGGAACTACAAAGACAATAACATCAACCGACAACCTTATGGCGATACCCGTCAGTTCAGGAACAAACGTCATAACCATTATTGCTTGGAATAAGCCTTCAAGGTTCGCTAGGATAACTACAATCACATCAGAAGTCATAGCGGATTATAGGACAACCGACTTGCTCACTTCATTCAATATGAAAACAATGGCAACAGATGAAGTCGGAAGCGCTCAATACGGTCTTAAACTATCCAACGCTTCTATAACCATATACGATAAGGACGGGCTTATAGCGAATATGGCGGAAGAGGGATATATGACGGGTTCAACCGCAGTCGAACTATATCTTACGGAAACAAGCAAAGCAGAGCCTACGGCTGATGACTTAATAGGATTCTACTATACGTCAACTTGGTCTTACGAAAGTTCGTCATACGACAAGAAAATATCCATTGAACTGACTGATGTCTTGGACGTGCTCAACAACTCTAAGATACAGAGTTATGCGGTAGACACTCTTACGGAAAATACGGGAGAGGGGCTTTTCAAGTATATTGCCAACCTGATTTACAATGTAGTTGGATCTAAAAATTCGCTTACTGATTATCCGTTAATGACGTATGATGTAAGCAACGTATATATAACCGACTATTCAGATACTATATTCAACTTTGTCTCTTGCTATGGTAGGCTTGGACTTGTCTACTATTATTCAGACGGCAAGGGAAACATAAAGAAATTGGAGGGCGAATAAATGTCAGTAATCTTGATAAATCCGAGCGATACATTGATAAAGCCTAGCCTTACGCTGACACCGAAAAACAATTTCACGAAAATTACCTTTTCTGGAATACCTGTCATAGATACTAAGACCTATGCAATATCATTTGATATGGGCGTTAATTATTCAAATATAGCAACAACAATAGGATTGGGAAGTGGGACTTTTGCCAGAACATACATACCGCCTCTTAGCACTGATAAAACTCACGGGACTTATGTAAATTATAGTATCTTGCAAAATGATGAAACGCCATATCTTTTCTACACAGTCTATCCAGACACCTCTTCATCTGCAATATCTTCGCAAAATTGGGACGTTTACGGAAATTCGTGCCCTATATCATCTTCAAATTGCTCTATAGGCGTTTCCGTAAGCAACTATGGCGAATGGGGAAAAACGACAACGGGATTGCAGACAAAAGTAATCAATGGGATAACATATTACTATAAATATCTTATGTGCACATACACCATTACGCTAAAAATGGCTGATATGAACTCCGCAAAGGGATTTTTAAATTCCAGAATGACACTCACAAAGAGCACCTTGTTCAAATGGATAGGAAGAGTTAGCACAAACAATAATGAAATGGGCACTAACTCCTACACAGGTGATGATATAACTACCGCAAGAAAGGTTTTCGGAAGTAATGACGTCAATGAAACACAGTCAGCGGTTGCGGTGGTAGATCTAGACAAATATATAGTATCTTTTACATTCGACTTGAAATATGGCGTTGAGGCTATGAATTATTATCCGCTTACTAGTATTGACACCAAACTAGGATTCATTGAAGTATTGCAGAAAATGAGCGGAAAGATAACCTTTACCGACATAACGGAGGAAGATGATGAAAAGACACCGCAGATACAGAGTTCGTCTAAGACAAGCGGATACACATATACATATGACAATAATTTCCTTTTGAGTTATAATGAAATGAGAAACGGCTATCAATACTATATGTATTTGGGAAGCGAGTTCCTAAGCAGATACGCTGACACTAAGCATACCGCAACTATAACCATTAAGGTTGGAGACTATTACAATGCAGACAATAAGACGGAAAAGTTGAAAGGAATTTCAATGTCAGCCGACAACAAGTATATAATGGTGGGGGACAAGGTCAGACCTTATATTTACAATTCGGATAACGAGTTGACACCGCTCCTATCAAAGAACGGGACGGCAGTTGACTTTGTCGTAATGAGTTCTACTATAGAGTTTGACGGAGGGTATTTCAAAGACGAACTTGAAATAATGGAGGAATAAACAATGTCAGTAATAAAAACAAGACCAGATTTCACGGACGGAACAGGAATAAGCGGAAGCGAATTGAACGATATAGCCGATACCGCCATAAACGCAAATACAGTGGCAACAAATATATCCACTTCGCCCGACACCACAAACGCAGGATTGGTAGGCACACCTTCTGTAAGCGTTAATTCGGAAGGTCATTTGGTGTTCAGCAATTTGAAGGGAGAATCTGGATCACAAGGCGTTTCTGTGAGCGGTGTCTCAAAGACAAGCACAAGCGGACTTACCGACACTTATACAATGACACTATCCGACAACACACAGATTACCTTCCAGATAACAAACGGGGCAAAGGGCGCTGACGGAGTTCCGCCCACTATAGGAATTTCAGAATATTCGGCAGGACAAACATATTACCACAACAATACTAGGCTTGATTTGGTGACGTATGGCGGTTCTACCTACGCTCCTATCAATTCTTCGGTTTCTGGGATATTACCCACTAATTCTACATATTGGGCGCTTATAGCATTGAAGGGTTCCGATGTAGGAGGAAACGTATCAACAGCCAATAATAATACTATTTCTAAAAACCTAATATATGGATTCACTCCCACCAATGTTCCTTCAGGGGCAGGTGATTCTATAACGGGCTTATGGACTTTGATTAATACGCCAGATTTATCATCTTATCTAAAGATAATTCCTGATTCAACAACCGCAAATGCGTTTTTGTGCACAAACGAAAATGGCGCACTCATAGACTTCATAGCGATAGATACAATAGCGACAAAAACCTATGTCGATACAACCGTTTCCTCCGAAACCGCAAATCGCACTAGTGCCGACACCGCCTTAGGCACAAGGATAGACAATGAAGCGGCCGCAAGGGGAAATGCGATAACCTCCGAGCGCTCTACCGCCAATGGGGAATACGTTAAGAATATGCTACACTTGGGTGCTTACGACACATACACGTATGACTCCGCTACGGGGATATACACGGTTACAAGACAAACGGGATATCTCATATTTAATGACGCAAGCAAATTCACGTTATGGAATGTCGCCAACTCCAAAATAGGAGCAGAGTACAAAGATTATGCTTTGAGTAGAGCATATTACACAGGTACGTTTTCAGATAAGCAATGGACTATGTGCAATAGCAAAGGGCTTAAATCAATCACAGCAAATGAGTTCTGGGGAAATAAAATAGGACTTGCATTGCGTGGTGATTCTATCAGTTTAAGTGTACTGATATATCTTGGAGACAGTTATCAAACAATTGACAGCATAATCAGTTATCTACTTGGAACAACGTTGCAGTACAAGCTCTCCACTTCCTATTCCTATACTGAGACCTATGATGAGCGCCATTTTGCACGTACAGGGCAGTCCTATATCGAGGAATGGAAGAAGGGCGAAGCGGACAGGTCGAGCAACCTTACAAAAGTCAACTCATCGAGCGGTGTTTCCAACGTAATTCTGTCTTCTTCACTGCAATCAGGGCAGTATACGCTTTCCCTTTCCTGCGGAACCGATGATGCGTTCACTATTCTATCAGGAAGCACCGCAATAGGAACACATACTGCTGGAACTGCATCATTTTCGCTGACATTTACTATTTCCTCAGTCTCCTCAATCTCTATTTCTGGAACGGCTGGAAGTTATGCGTATTCCAATATTATGCTTAACTCCGGTTCCGTTGCCCTCCCTTATCAGCCGTACGAGGGGAAAGTCGTGCATCAATCAGCCCTTGATTCGGCGTTAAATCCTTCTTCGAAAATTATACAAGCCTCTATTCTGACAATTGACGAAGCCAGAAAAGCAAAATCCATTGAGTATCTGGATTATGACGGTAATATATATAAATGTATGTATGCTTATACACAAACGGGATTGGTATTTTATTATATAGATCAATTTGGGCAGCCGCATATAATCAGTGGAACCAGTTTCGTCTATGTTTACTATTAGCAATATTACGGAGGGGTAATCAATAATGGAAGAAATGGAAAAGCGGGCTGAAGAGCTTGCAGACAAGATGAAAAGCAAGGCAGTTGCCAGCAAGAACGGGGCGGTTGCCAGCAAGGAAGATGAGGAGGTGGCTGACCCTCCCCAGCCACATATGCCTAAATTCCAATACGATAAGACAAAGACGATGGATGAGAACGCCTCTGACCTTATTGAACTGGAAGGGTCTGACAAGGCTCTGTCCGATGATGATTTTATCGGAAAAATCGCCGACAAAAAGAAAGAGCAGATTTCCAAGTCATCAGATTTGAACAAAGACATCCACCTTGCAAAGAAGACAGCTGAAAAAATTGAGGCAACGACAAAAATCGATGGAGCCTTCTACGATGAATGGAAATCCGTATTGTCGTGGGGCGGGATTGACAGCCCATCCAAAAAGCCTTTTATGATTTTCATGCTTATATTGATTCTTCCTTTTTTTATTGTTGACAAGTGCATATTTGAGCTTCCGATTGCAATAATCCGCTCATTCTTCGGAGCTATCAACGGCTTACTGGAAAAGATTAAGACCTTTGGAAAAATCGCACGTGGAATTGCATTCTCTATTCTGATTCTAGGAATCATTGCCCTGATTATCTATCTTATTCTTTATTTCCTAAACAGATATGGAGTGATTAAATTATGGTAAATACGCATCAAAGCGAATTTATAAAAAGGAGGAAATATGGCTTGTAAGAACAAAGGCTCTTCTAAAAAGGGCAAGTCCAGAAAATCTAAGTAGCGTTGATATGAACTGAACGCATAGGAGGAAAACACTATGAACGTGTGGCTGAAACTAGGTGAAGATGATACTATTGTTTATATCAATATTCTAACCGCTGACAGCAACGAAGATAATGATACAAAACTTTACGATCTAAGCATAAACGACATCAATTCGGTGGTTGCTTACAAAAGCAGACTTGTTCCGACCTCTGACGGAAAGTGGTCTATCGACAATTCAAAGGGCTTTCTAAATTCCTATTTGCTTGAACAAGAGCGGAAGAAAAAAGATGAGTTGGAGAACAAGGAACTTAAAAGTGAACTAGAAGTGCTTACAAAATGGTTTTCCGATTATGATGTTCAAGTATCAGAATACAATAGAGACGTAGCATTAAGCATAGAGCCTTCAATTCACGTCAGCGGTGTAGAATACTCTACCATAAAGGACTTGTATTCCAAGGCTCAGGAGAAGGCTTCTAGGATAACCGAAATCAGAAGTATTTTATCTTCTGACACTAAATAGTGATATATTTATTATAAAAGGGGAGGGATCATTATGTGCGAGAGTGGCTAAAGAAATATTGGGATATTCTAGGTGGGACGATATGCGGAGTGGGCATATCTCTTATAAGCAATTGGAACGTCAAGCCTATACAATTGTGCTATTGGGTTGTAATCTTATGCTTGGTCTGCATAGGGCTTCTTCGTTGTTGGAAGGACGCTCAAGGCAAAAGGCGTGAGAAGAAAATTCTGATAGACAAATTGGTGGACAATACAAAGCCGATTGAAGCAACCAACCTAAGCATTAATTCCGACAAGCAAACAAGGGAAGTCTATACGGCAATAGTGGAAGCCAAAAATGGGGGTAAAAAATTCATGAGTGGACTTAAAAAATTATGGAAGTCTGCATTAAGTGGATTGAAATGGGTCTGGACTTACAGACAACAGGTTTTTGGACTTTTGGTGTCATTTGCTATTGCTTGTGTATCGGTATATGGCTACATCATTAGTTGGATCGATAAATCTGTTATTGAGTATGGCTCTAGATTTGAGTTCCTTAATGTAATTTCCTCTTGGATTTGGGACTATTCTTCAAATCCTGCTAGATGTATATTATCTAATATTATAGTTATTGCAATAGCCGTAATTGCCGTTTTCTACTTAGTTAGAAATCAGGTTAAATGGGTTGGTGTTGGTTCTCTTAGCACAGCGCAGGATTACCTTAAAAATCTTGCCACTGAAGCCGTTTCTGAAACAGATGATGAAAAAGTTGTAAAAAAGATTTCATCTATTATCAAGCAATTCAAGCCTCAACTTAAAAAGGCAAAGAAATCACTTGATGAAGCACAGGAAACTTATGACAATGCAGTTTCCGAATTATCTTCTGCCGAGCAGACAAACAAGTTGCTTGGATCTGTTATCGAAGATACTTCTGCCTTAGCGAAGGCAAAGGAAACCGCTTCTTCTGCTTTGAATACCGCAAAGGCTACTTACGACAAAATCAACAATATTGTGAATATTGCCGAGCAGAAACTAGCCGCTTTAGATAAATAGGAGATAGGAGGGCTGATATTTTCAGCCTTCTTTTTTTAGCGATATGGGCAAGAAAAAGGCACTTCATATGGAAATCATATCTTGTTGGATAAGCCTTTCCTATGCGCATTGTGGAAACTGATATTCAAGAGCGATTTTGAGATAAGGGTAGAGAGCGAAACATACATATCAATATGCGAGTATATAGAAGGCAACAAATTGCTTTACTACGGCTCTTGCTATCTAATATATCTGATTACATTCCTATTGTATTACAAGGCTATAGGAGATGTAAGAAGATCAGGATTTCCAAAAAATGTATTGTTCGTGATAATAAATATCACTATATTCGTGCTGAAAATCGCTTTTGGGAAGTATATTTATGTGGTGTTGGCTTTTGACTTTCTGGCGCTTGTTGCAATACCTTCCCTATTGATGAAGGCAAGAGTGAGCACTTGCATATTATGGTGCTTGAAGTATTTGCTTCTCATAGCATTACTTGCATTCATAAAGAACATTGAGTTCTCAAGCAAATTGTCCGACAACATAATAATAGGATTTATATTCGAGATAGACAAAATTCTTGTGCTTTGCTTGTATTGGCTATATTCCATACAAGAGAAAGGAGGATTACAAGAAAATGGGAGTATGTTTGAAGGTTTGCTATCTTCCGAGAAAACCCAGAGAAAGGATTTTTCCGATTTGAAGATGAAAGCAAGTTCTATCATAGGCAAGTTTAAATGCGAAAAGAAAGAAAAGCCGTTGATAAAGAAGAACTAAAATCGCATAGGGAGGAGATAGAGTTCAGGATATTCCAAGTTGCCATATACCTTGTATTCTTCTCCTCTACTTTCTTCTTTGCGTATATTATCGACAAAATACCAGAGGTGTGCATATGCTATCTCTCATTTTGCATAACAAGATATTCATACGGTAAGACATTTCATCTTTCCAAGACTTCTGTGTGCCTGATCACGTCTATCGCATTGTTTTGTTCATTGGGCGCATTAAGCGTGTCTAGGAGGATAAGCATAATAATTTCATCTGCATTAGGATTTGGGACTTCAACAATGCTTTTCATTCTTAGGGATTGGCTTGATTACAAGGAAGTGAAGAACAGAAATATAGCAAGGACTATCTACAAGGGAATACCAAAAGAGATCTTGTATAATATAGCGGAGAAGTCATCATTGAATGAGATAGAGGCTAAAATCGTCATTATGTATTATTCCGAACGCAAATCGCTTAATGAAATATCAGACGAAGTGGGATATTCATATTACTATTGCTCACACATAAAAAGGTCTGCGCTAAATAAAATAACAACTTTGCCGAACAAAAGATAAAGTGGTATCATCTTAGTGTCCATATTGCTTATGGACTTCCAAGGGGGGGCTTCACACACCCTCCTTTTCTAATGGAAGAAAATATCATATATGCAATTTGCCATTGTTATTTTGGCAAGACAAGGCAATTAATCGGTGCGATATTCAAGCGAGGAGGAAAAACCTATGGATGCACGTGAGACCGCATTGGAGAAGATCTACGAAGATATAGCAAAGACAGGTCAGCCCACCGAGAACCAAATTGCTATGATAGCGATACTATCGCCAAAGAAAGATACGTGGGCGGAGATAAAAAAAGACTTTTCGTCTATAGCGAACTTGCTTAACTCAATTGGAGGGCTTAAATAATGCTATACAACCCTAACCCTTATATGGGAGGCTATCCATATGTTGGGATAGGCTCTCCGCTTCCTAATCCAAATCAGATGAGGCAGCAGGTAGACCAAACTCTCAATAACTACCAGAACGCCTATCAGGCTTACCAAACTCAGCCTATTGGCGGTTATGCGAAAGCATCATCTTACAAGGAGGTGGAGAACGCTCAAGTCCCCGCAAATGGTCAGCCTATGCTTTTCATAGATGAGACAAGCGGTGTTTTATACTCAAAGAAGTTTGAGAATGGTCAGGCGTATATCCAAGGTTTTAATTTAACGCCACTACAAGCGAATGAAACATCTGATAAGGTAAACACACATAGTGAAGGAGAAAACTCTCCAGAAGGCTTAAAAAGCGTGTTGTCGGGCATTCTAGATAAAATTGATAGCCTAGAGAAGATATTAAATGGAATGGAGGGAAGATTAAATGAAAGACATTCAGCAAATGGCGCTTCAGATTTTAAGAATGAGAAACCCACAGGCTTACCAAAAAATAATAGAAATCAAGCGGTCGGGCAGAACCCCCCAATGAAGTAATTGAGGAGATGATGAAGTCTGGTCAAATCAAGCCTAGTCAATTGAAGCAAGTCCAATTATTGGCACGTCAGTTCGGAATTGATATTCCAGACAAAGCCGTAGATGAAATGGAAGGGAAATCGCAATTGCCCAAAGAAGGCAAGTTCAAAGGCTGGTTTTAATCGCTCTTTATTTACGGGCGTTTAAAATAGAAAGGAGACAATGCTATGGACTATTCTCTAGCCGATATTAAGTCGGCGGTAGACGGAGGAGATGATGGTGCGTTTGGCGGATCTTGGGGCTGGATTATCCTTATTTTCCTTTTCTTCTTCGCATTTAGCGGAGGCGGAAACGCCTGTTTTTAATGCTTGACTTATTTATTCGATTAATATATAATTAATATGCTAGTAGAGATTGATCACCTCTCTGATCAGGAAAGCACTTGAATTGGTGTGAGTAGTAATATTCATATTATGGATGGTGCTTTTTTTAATGAAAATCAAAGCACAATAAAAGGCGGATTTTGCTCCGCCTTATTTTTTAGTCTAGAATGGAAGTCCGTCCTTGCTGACATCTCCGAACAAACCTTGCTTTTCATCAGAAGAGACTTCTTTTTCCGTATGCTCAACATCTGTTGATGTAGCCTTTACATCTGTGATGTTCAACTTCTTCTTTCCGCTTTCCTTGATTTCTCTTGCTTCCTCATTGATATGATCCTCTGGGCTTTCCAAGGCAGGCTTTGCTTCCTTTTCCGAATCGTCCTTGTAAATATCATCAGAATCCATAGAATCTCCATATGCGGTAGAATAGAGAACTCCCTCCTCTCCAAACTTATTGAAGTCCTTTGGATATTTCTTCACGGCGTTGTTTTCCATTTTTCTGACGATCATACTCTCTCTAGATGAAGGTGAGCGCCAAGCGGGAGATATTTTCAGAGACTTGTCGTTTAGCATATCGTCAAGCGACATAGTGGATAATTTTATCATCATCTCATCTCTGGCACTAGGCGCATTGTCGGAATAATCCTTAGACCTTACATCTTTGATGTTGTTGAGAATATGAGCCTGTAGATTCTTTGCAACGTCCTCTCTCTCTGAAATAAGGTATTCCTCACTTCCGTCTGTTTTCTTAATGGGGAATACTATTCTCACTACCTTGCCTTTTCCGCTAGGTGTCCATTTAGGAGGAATAACATTGAATCCAGAATATGATGGATACTCGAACTTATCGTTTTCCCTGACTTCCCAAGGTGTCCCTACAATTGCCACGTCTTTTCCGAACTCGCTCAATTGCTTGATGAATCCGTTTCCCTGTGGGCAGAACTGAAGGACTTTAACCCAAGTATTGTTCTGCATAGTCCCACGCTTTTCATTCTGAAGTTTGCAGTAGACCTCATTGTTAGCCGCATTTAATCTGAGTAGGGCAACCATCTGAAGCCCCTCTGACATAGAGGATAGATCTACGTCATTCATAGTAAGACCTTCCTTAGCCAATACGTTGAAGGCAAGGGAGATAGCGTTTATAAGGCAAATCTTCTGGTATTCCTCCAATTTCATTCCGTAGGCGTTGAAACCGCTGGATATAGAGGCGATAAGTTGCTGTTGTGATTTCTGAACTCCAGACTGAACCGCCTTCATAGCCATAATCTTGCTTAGATTAGTATTAGACACATCTTCATTGATTTTAGTTTTCTGATAGTCATCACTGATATTGTTGTTTGCCATAATTTAATTCCTTTCTTATTATTTAGACAAGTCAACCAAAGTCGGAACATCATATAAATCAGACACCTTAGCGCAAATCACTTGAGACTTAGTCATAGAGTTTATGCTCTCTTTCAAGTGTTCGCTGTCGAACTTCTCGCATTCATCAAATATTATCGGGACGTTTGGGAAGCCAAATGCTTTCTTTATCTTCTCAATGATGTAAATACCCGTCTCTATCTTCTCTGATGATGATCCATATTGATAGGCTACATCTTTTCCGATAATCTTAGGATAGCAAGTGGGAGACCAAGAATCGTCCTTAATGTTGTCCTCAAACATAACGAACTCAACGTCTCCGAACACTTCCTTGATACGGCTTTGTATTGCCTCCAACTTCATCTTGAAGTATTTATCAACCAAAGCGACTTTCTGCTCGTTTGCTATCTTGTCTGACAATTCAACGGACATTTGAGACTTATATTTCTCTATGCTTTCCTGTGCGTTAAGGAACAACTGATGTTTGCCTTGAAGCCCCATTAAATAGGTGATTCTGCTAGTAAGTTCATCTATCTTCTGCTTCCTTTTATTTTCCTCTGCTATAAGTTCCTCCTTAGAAACGCTCTGCATAGAAATGTATTTGGCTTTCATCTCTGCAAGTTCTGGCGAAATCTTGCATTCACTATTATCAGGCTCTTTAACGGGCGCTGGAAGGCTAGGAACAGGCTTCTTCTTCTCATTGTTGTAGTCCTCATAAGCCTTGTCTACTAGTATCTGCTTATTAGCCTTGTCTTTCTCCGAACCTTCCTTGTTGAACTCATACAGATTCAAGGAGGTTTTCTCTGATTCTAACTCTGACTTTAATATTTCAACGTGTTCGTTGCTGATGATAGTCCCGCATTTAGGACATACCAATGCGCCTTCGTTTTCATTTATTCTCTTTGTGAGTTCCTCTATCTTTGCCTTGCATTTTGAAATGCTGGTTGTATCGCTATCAATTATCTGCGATAGGTTTATAGTCTCATTCTCCAACTTAGACCAGATCTGTCTCTTCTCCTCCACACTATTGTCGTGTGTCCTTTGTATGTTCAATGCGGAATTATATTGCTGGTAAAGCCTTGTCTGCTCATTCCTCTTAGCCTCAAAGGCATTCTTTTCCTTGTTGAACTGATTAATGCACTTCTCCTTTAGTTCCTCCAACTCCTTGTTCTTTGCGGAAATAACGCTCTCGCTTTCCAATTCATTCTTCTTTGCGGAAAGTTCCTCAATTTCTCTGCATATCTTCGTTTGCTCATCAGACGGCATATCCTGAACGTTTGTCTGCTCTGCTATCTTGTCCCTAAGCAAGTCTATGTTAGAATTCTCCTGCTTTATCAATGACTTCAAGTATTTCTTTGAGTTGCCTTCATCATAGTCGAACTTCTTTAATACGTCCGATATAGGCGCAAATAAGTCAAGCGCTGATATTTTGGCGGTGTCCACGTCCCCTATAGCCTTGAACACTATCTCACGCAAGTCCTTGTAGTCTATCTTCAAGAAACATAGAGGATTTGATATGGCGATAATAGGATCAATCTTGCAATCCCATATTTTATTCTTCTCAAACCCAAATGCTGATGAAAGGCACGATTGAAGATCTGCTTTCTTCACCTTAATCTCATCATAGAAATACGTGGTGATGTTTCCGCTGAAATATTGTTCGGTAGATCCACGGCTTGTAGTGTAATTTCTCTTATATTGCTTCTTCACGGAATGGCTGATATTGCTACCCTCGTTTCCAATGATTATCTCGACTTCTGTGGTGCAGTCCTTGTTGGTATTCGGAAGAACCGAATCGTCAGCCTTGCTTCCGTCTAGGAACTCATCAGTCAAAGCCCAATAGATAGCCTCTATGATATTCGTCTTGCCAATCATATTCTTACCGCAAATTGCATTGAAGTTGCCCAAGGTAAGGTCAAGCGACTTTATGTTTCTGAAATTAGTAATCTTAACTTCTGTAATCATTTTTCTTTTCTCCTAGATATATTCTGATGAATTGTGCTCTTTAAGGAACTCACGTGCCTTTTCTTTAAGTGCGGTCGGCATATCAGTCCTATTGCATATCATCTTATACATAGTAATCTGCTTAGTTATAAAATCCATTTGGGTAAACATCTTCGCTGTCAGCGATCCTATCACGTCTTTGTGCTTGATAATGAACTTCTGAAGTGCGCAGACATCTTCCTTCATCAGGACGTCCTTCAAATCCGAAACGTATCTTTCAATATCGCCTTCTTCTATCTTTCTTGATTTCATTTTATTCCTTTCATATTGCTTATCGGCTTCCAATAGCGTTTTTCCGCCCCGTAGGGGCTTTCTTTTTGCTTCCCCCTATCTTTTCCCCTTTCCCTTGACTATAAGGCATATGGTCGATTTAGAAGCGTGATACTTTTCCGCCAATTCTTGATAGGACATCATACAGGAATCTAATCTTATTTCGTCCTTCTCCCTATCGGTGAACAATGTCTTTCTGCCAAGTTTAACTCCGTTGCTTCTCTTAGCCTTCAATGCGTTGGAAGTGTTGAAGCCAATCTCCCTTCTCTGGAACTCTGCCATAGTCAGCATTTGGGTGATGTAGAACCAATCGGTAGGATTAGATCTCATTCCGCCCTCAAGTGTCTTGTTCTCCGATACAAAGTGGATATTGACTTTCTTTTCCAATGTAAGTTCATCAATCATATGCAAACCAGAGATAAGGTTTCTTGAAAATCTTGATATTTCGGTGAAGTAGACAGTGTCTCCTTCCTTCAAGACCTTGAGCATTTCATTGAAGCCGTCTCTCTTGTCTCCCTCTGATGAACCGGAAATGTGGTCGCTGAATTGGTTTCTGTCGTTAAGAACATAGCCGTGAGATTCAAATATACCTATCTGTCTCTCGAAAGTCTGCTCAACTCCGTTTCCTCTAATTCCTTGTGTAGACACTCTCATATAGAAGTATTCCATAATGTGATCCTCTCTTTCACTAACTCTAGAATATCACTTAAAGATTATATTGTCAACAATAACTTTCAGTTATTTATTGTCTTTTTTATTGTCTAAATCAGCGATAGGCTTATTCACCAAAGTTCTGTTTTTGACGAAATCAATAAGAGATGAAATCTGATTTTTCTGAAGTGCAGCCGCATAGTTTGCGTTGTTGGCGTCCTCGCTCTCCTTAGTGGTAAGAGAATGACCCACGTCCTTGACCTGAAGTCTGAAAGTTCCCGCCTTGGTATCTATCTTCCTTTTCTCCATTGATGAAAGGGTTTCATCTATAAGGCAAGAATCCACCATTTGCATAGCCTGTCTTACTTCCTCCTTGCCGTTGTTTAGCAAGTTGTTGTAAAGTTCCGTTGTTATTCCAAGGAACAAGCAGAATGTAATCTTGCTCTGCATAATATCGGAATCGGCGTATTTTTGGTTTAAGTCTAAAATCATAGAAATATAGTCATTGTATTCCATAAGGATATAATCACCGCTGAAGTTCAGCGACACCTCATCAGGAACTCTGGCGCAAACCTTGAGTATGATTGTGATTAGCCTCATTTCGATATTAGGTATAGTCTTTATGACAGCCGTGCTTTGAGAGCCTTTCTTAGGCTTTATCGCCTTCTCGTATTTTTGAAGAAGGTAGGATATTCTCTTTGCCTTCTCCTGATCGCAAGTATCAAGATAGTTTGTCATATCATCTGACCCTAGTCCAATAGACGATAAGCATTCCAAGGACGAGCAAGACCGCCAATATGATGCTTGTAATCCAAACGTATTTTTTATCTCTTCTCATATGTTTTTAAATATTCCTCCATTTCCTCTTCTGACAGACAACCCTTAGATCTCGAAACGCTTGATGATCTATGCTTATGCGCACTTTGGCTGACTGAAGCGCCTTTGCCATTTTTTGCTTCATTCCTTATCTTCTCATCATCTGGAAGGAATGAGTTGATTATCGCTATAGTGGTTTCTAGGTCATACCCGAAGTAGTCCGAAACCATACTAGGGGACTTTCTGCATTCTTTGAATTGACGGAAAATCTTTTCCTTTATAGTTCTTGGAATAAAAGCCATTACATTTCTATCTGACATTTACATATACCTTTGCAAAATAACTTGTTTTGCCCTTTCTGTTCTTAGAACTGAAAAATTGAAATCCGCTTGGCACGAACTCCGCATTTTCAGAATTGTATTTGATGTTCCTGATAATATCCAAATCGTTTTCATCAAGTATGTTGTCGCACCTCCCAAACTTTCGTATGTAGAATATTCGTGTATTCGGCTCGTCCGACCTTTCGTCTGTGGTCTCTATAAGGTCGAAATCCTTGTAGAAATCCTTGCATAGCCTAACATCTTTCACTTTCTATTTTCCTCCTAATCTGGCAAACCTTAGAATAACTTACGTTAAGCGACTTGGCAATATCCATTGATTTTTCCCCTTTCTTTGATTTTTCCACCACCATATTGTAGATATTCTCCCTATAGCGCTTTAAGTATTCACTGCCATTCAATCCCTTTCGGATAACTTCCTTGGATATATTCCATTCTGTTGCTATCTCCTTGATAGTGTGCCCTTCCATTATAAGGCTTTCGCATTGTTTCCTTCTCTTTTCGTCCTTCAATTTCTTGCACCTCGATCCACTTGCCGTCCTATACCTCTTCACGGTTGATAATGATATGAACAGCATTTTTGCAATCTGCTTGTTGGTATATCCATTCAATGCGCATTCGTCTATCTTTGAGAGCGTTCCCTTGTCTATCATCTGATGTCCGCCTTCCGTCAATAGTCTATTCTTATCCTGAAAAGGTCTTTCTTAACGCTATCAAGGCTTT
>LAHS01000025.1_pt1 | contig 41322 bp, 34 predicted proteins | sample 329651 | NCBI WGS metagenome assembly LAHS01 (sample SAMN03275699, study PRJNA271635) | activated sludge metagenome | isolation source: sample C-1 Sludge from hydrolytic chamber (first chamber) of Anaerobic...
TCCGGCAGCTTCTCCCGACGGGAAAAAGGTCGCGTTCGGTGCGGGGCAGTCGTTCTATGTGTACGATGTTGCTTCATGGAAACTGATTGCGCGACTTGGCGGCGAGCAGCCTGTTTCGTATGTGTGGAGCGGGAACTCTCTGCTGTATGCCGGCGGCTCGGCAACAGTGCGCGAATGGATTCTTCCGGCGAATGCCTCAGCAGCTTCTGTGCCTGGAACATCGAACACAGAAAGAGTTCTGTTCCTCTCGGCAGCTAAATGTGTGTTCTGGAACGGCGGATCAAACGCTGTGTTTGCGCAGCATGCAGATAACGACACCCTGTTTTATAGCTACGACACTGCGAAAAACTCATGGGCGCCGATTTCCGGCGCAGTGACTGTTTCTGCGCCAACTGTGCAGAACGGGAAATATCGTGTATTCACCGGTTCAACGCCGAATCTTCAGTATTCAAATGCACTCTATGTGCGGACTCTTTACGGCAAAGCAGTGACAATTCCATTGTTCAGCGAGACAGCGGTAAAGACAGAGACACGCCGGCGAGTTGCGCTTGTGTTCGATGCTGTTGACAATGCAGACGGATTAAGCAGAATTCTTGATGTGCTTCATGAATACAATGTTCCCGGCACATTCTTTATTAATGGTGAATTTGTGCGGCGCTATCCGGCAGAATCGAAACAGATTATATCGTCAGGATATGAGTGCGGCTCTCTTTTCTTTACATCAGCAGATTTGACAGGAAAAGGTTTCGTCGTTGATGAAGACTTTATACGACGCGGACTTGCGCGCAATGAAGACGAATTTTATACAGCGACAGGAAGCGAGCTTTCCCTTATGTGGCACGCGCCGCTGTATCATGCAACGCCTCTTATCAAAAAGGCAGGCGCAGCAGCAGGTTACCGGTATGCAGATGCCGGCGGATTCTGCTTCGATGGTGTTACATATGAAGACGCTGTAATGAACGGAGCCAAGTACCGGTCAGCAGGCGCAATTATTGAAACAATTATTTCTTATATAAGCGATGGCTCTCTCATACCGGTAAGCACTGGTGTTTCGAGAGGAACAAGAAGTGATTATCTGTATGAGAAGCTTGATTTGCTCATAAGCGCACTGCTTGACAATGGATACGAAATAGTTCCTGTAAAAGAAATTATTAATTAATAATTTCTTTTACAGTGTGTGTGCTGCGAGTGCGCCCCAGAATCTTCCCCAGAGTGATGCTTTTTTGATTGAACGGTCAGAGACAAGCGGAACTGTATCGAGCTGAATATCTCCGAGCTTAAAAATAAGTTCGCCGTAAACGTAACCTGCCTGTGTCCCGCCGTAGATATATGGAGGAACATTGGCTGTTACAGTTACAGCTGCAACTGCGTCATGAGCTGTGCGTCCTGTAACATGCGGCACAGTGATTGTTCTGTTCCATGCAGGAACGAGCCGTGTGAACTTGTGTTTCCCGCCGGGAACTGCAATCGGAATAGAAAGATATTTTTCATCAGTGAGATCATAATCAGCAAAACCGGAGAACGCCCATTCCATAAGAGTCGTGCCGTCATGTTCACGCGATGCATTTCCTTCACGCGCAGATTTGCCGGGACCGCGCATTGTTATTGAAAGATAGCGCACTCCGCCGCGGCGTGCTGTGAGCGCAAGATTGTAGCCGCTTTCATAGATAAAGCCAGTCTTGAGACCGTCACATCCGTCCAGTGTATCGAGGAGCGGGTTAGTATTTTTCTGGTTGATGGCAAGCGAGTCGCCTTTTGACTGCTGCCATGGCGGTAGATTTGCTGAGAGAGGATAACTGATTTCGCGCTTTGAGTGAAAGTCAGAAAGAGACTGCGGATATTTATTAATGTACGTGCGTGCGAATGCGGCGAATTCTTTTGCAGTTGTCACATTGTTTTCACTATAGCCGCTCGGCTCAACAAAATGTGTTTTTGTCATTCCAAGCTTTGCAGCTTCTTGATTCATCCGTTCAATAAATTTGTCGACAGATCCGCTGATGTAATCTGCAATAGCAATTGCCGCATCGTTTCCTGAAGCAATTGAAAGCCCTGACATGAGTTCGCGGAGCGTTACGTTCTGTCCCTGGCTAAGGAACATAAGAGAAGAATCGTGCGGAAGGTTGACTGCCCAGCAGTTTGAGGGAAGCGGCACTTTGTCATCAAGAGTGATATGTCCGGCTGCGATTTCTTCGTACGCAATATACATAACAAACAGTTTTGTCATTGAAGCGGGCGGAATAATGTTGTCAGCATTTTTTTCGTAGAGAATGTCTCCGTTTGATGTGTCGATCAGAATTGCTGATTCTGCGCGCACATCAAGTTTTGCTTCTACGACAGGATAGGGGAGCGGATTTAATATTGAAAGACGTTCAGCCGGATATGTTTCATCCATCAGTTTTGCAAGAGCAGCTGTTTGCTGCGGAGTTGCAGCAGGAGCATGATCTGTCCGTTTGTAGCCGTGCGCCCAAACAAAGAAAACAATTGTACAGATAAAGACTGCGATAATAGAGCAGAGAACGATGACTGCCTTACGCATGCCTGATGAAAGAGTTGTGAATTTTTCGTGAAGTGCAGAAACTTTTGCCTTTACACTTCCAAAAAATGATTTTACTGAATTGACAGCAGAAATAAAAAGAGAAGCAAGTTTGTTCATAAAATGATTTTATCAGATTGACAAGCTGTTGCTCAAGCAAAAAAAACAGGTGGCATAGGCAAAAAAACACCCTCGGAAAGCAAGCGAATGTCTTGTCTCCGAGGGTGGAATAATGATTGAAAAGATTTTATTTCTTTTCAGTCTTGAACGAGTCAATCATATTCTGTGCAAACGGTGTCCAGAATTTATCTGCACCTGAGAATACATTCTGACTGTCTACACTGAACGCAAGCGAGCCTTTGCTTGTAACAGCAGAAACTTTTGCGGGTGCAACTATTGCGCCTGCAAGAGACGGAATAGTCTTTTTGATTTCGCGCGCAAAGAGTCCTGCAACAAGGAATCCGCCGACTTTGCTGTTGTGCGTGCTGTCGCCTGCGCACATAAGTTCGCGCGGTTCCACAACGCTCTTTCCGCTCTGAGCATACGCATCCTCATAGAACGTCTTTGTAATTTCAAATCCGTCGATAAGTGCTACTTTTTCTTCTTTAGCGAGCTGGCGTACAGCTTCAACATATGTGTTTGTCTTTACTTTTGCGCCGTCTGCATCGTGATGCGGAGTGATTTTTCCGTTTGAATCAAAGTAGAGACGGCTTACGGGTGTTACAAGAACAGGTGTGGCGCCTGCTTTGCGAGCAACGTCGATGTACTGTTTAAGAAACCACTTGTATGTGCCGCCGCTTGTTTCCGTATAGCTTTCTGCGCCGTATTTGGAAACGTATGCCGGATTTGTTGCGCTCTTTTTCCCTTCGATAACAGGATAGATGCCGTTCTTGTCGGGGTCACCGAGAATGACCGCGCGGTCAGGATCTCTGGTGTTTTCATCATTATGACCGAATTGAATAAAGAGATAGTCACCTTTTTTTATCTGGTCTGCAATCTTATTAAGATTTCCTTCATTGATGAAGTTGCGTGTTGAGCGTCCGCCGTTAGCATAGTTCTGTACAGCAACTGCGTCGCTAAAGTATGACTGGAGAAATTCGCCCCATGCGCCTTCGTCTCTGGCGGTGTTGTTGCTCCACATACCTTTTGCGCTGTAGTCGCGGACTGTTGAGTCTCCGGCAAGGAACACATTTACTTTGTCTTCTGCGCGTACGCCGCCAACAGCTCCTTTGCTCGGAACTGCGCGTCCTTCTTTTACCGTTGCCACAAGTTTTACTTCAACAGCTTTTCCTGATTTTCCGTTGCGAAGGCGCGGTGTTACGACTGCGCTGATTTTTGCGTTCTGGTCTGCGCTTGTAAGAAGATATGTCTTGTCGCCGAATCCTGTTGAGCTGCGCACAAGTTCTTTCTTGCCATCTTTTTCTCTGTACCAGTCGATGATGCTGATGTCAGACTCGTCGCCTTTGCCGAGCGAGTAGCTGAGCGTAATTGTGTGTCCGGGGTACGGAGTGTTGATGTCATCGTTTGTTGTGAACGAGGGCTTCTTGCTGAATTTAGGAGATGCGCTTTCTGCAGATTTGCTGTCTTCATAAAATGCGGGTTTCCATCCGCCGAAGAACGAAGCCGGTGTGTACTCTTTTGCGTCTGCAAGAACTGTGCCTGCAACGCGCTGTGAAAGGTCAACAGCATTTCCGCCGAATGTTGAATTGAATTCTCTGAATCCTGCTTTTTCAGGAACATTGTTGCTCATGCTTGTCCATCCGTTCGGATGAATAAGCTGCGCACCGCCGAGAATAGTGTTTATCCATGCAACTTTTGCTTCCTGTCCCCACGGGCGTCCGAAGCACCCCATCTGCGTGAATCTGCTTTGGTTCGCGCTTACGAGACAGTTGTAAAAGAGATAGCCTTTGTTTGCGGGCTTGCGAGCTGCGGTGAGGTAGCCGCTTACCGGAATGTCGCTGTATCCGCACCAGTTGATTTCGCAGTCCTCGAATACAGCGTCGCCGTCTCCGAAGATGAAGTCTGTCTGTCCTTCAATGTAGCAGTTCTTGAAATACTGGCATGTTGTCGTCGCTGTGTAGAGCGTATCCTGGCTGCCGATGAAGCGGCAGTTTTTGTATTCGCAGAAGTCTGCTTCGCTGCAGAGAGCTGATGCGCGTTCTGTTGCAGCTTTGCTTGTAACGTCGCTGTCGATTCTTCTTGTGAATGGAAGTGATCCGTCAGGCTCGACGCCGTCTGCGATTTCTTCATCGGTCACATATTTATTGAATGAAGTTTCGAAAGTGATTCCGTCTGCGCGGAAGTATGCGGCAGTCGGTTTGATGTATGTCGCAACGCCCCAGCGCGCAGCACCGTTTTTGCCGAATTTGTCGTATGCGAGATCGCTGTCGTAGTATCCGGCAATTGTTGCGCTGTAGTATTTGTATGCGATTCCGTAATACCAGGTGAGTTTAACTTCCTGTTCCGGCGTATCGTTTTTGAGCGTGATGTACGGAGCAACGATTGTAATCTGCTCACGGTAAACTCCCGGCGCGATGTGAATCGTTATGCGCTGGTCTTCGCTTGCAGGTTTCATTGCAGCAGCTGCGTCAACTGCCATCTGAACTGTTGCATAGTCAGATTTTTTTCCGCCTACATAAATATCTTTTTTAAGCGGAAGCGGCTGCACCGTTTTGTCATTCTTAACAAGATTGATATCTTTCTTAACAATTTTTCCTGCAACGACAATATGGTTAGACGTCTTTGCGGATGCTGTCTCTGCCTTTACTTCATACGATCCGTCTCTCAGTTTTACACTGAACGAGTTTCCTGAAATTGTACCGGTATACACATAGCTGTCGGCAATGTTCGTGAATGTAATTGATGAAGGAACAGATGTTGTGTCACCGATGAATGAGCCTGTAATATCGTAAACAGGCTTTGCCTGTGCGGTGAGATTCTTGCTCACTGCTGTTGTGCTTTCAAAAGAAACATCACCGGTAAGCTCGTAGTCGTTTGCACCGCCGAGTGATGCTGTGTATTTTACAGAAGGCTCAAGTTCGCCAGAGTAAACAAGCGATGCGCCTTTTCCCTCTGTTGCGCATTCAACTGGCTGGAATACAGAACCTTCCGGCGGATTCATGATAACAACAAGTTTTGCTGTGTTGTACTTTTCGTCAATGCCAGAAATAGATCCGTCAACTTTGTACGTTTTCTGCTCTGCCACCGTAAGAGCAACAGTCTTTGCGGAGCCTGCTTTTGCATCAGCAAGTTTTACTGATTTTGAAGAAGCGTCGATGCCATATCCTTTGATGCCGGTAAGAACAGCAGTGTACGTATATCCCGGGGCGAGATTTGCAGAATATGATGTGCCTTTTACAACAGCAGGAAGCTCCTGATTTGTCTCTCTGCAGACAAATTTGAGTGAAGCTGTTCCTTTGGGAACAGAGGCAAGTGTGCCGGAAACAGAAACGCCCGGAGTAAGCACGACACGGTAGTACACCGGTTTGCCTGCGTCAGGGTCTGTAAAAATTTTGTACATGCCGGAAGCAACGGCGATGTAAGAATAGCGTCCCGGATTTGCCTGGCTTGCCTGAACAACCGGAGCTGATTCATCCTGAGTGCCAGTTCTGACAAGAATATCTGCGCCGGTCTTGTCATCTTTTCCCGGCGTGACATTTGCGAAGTGAATATTCTTGCTGCTCGTATTGCTTGTGCCGGCATAGAATGTAACGATATCGCCAGCCTTTACGTTTTTGAGAAGCAGATAGCGTCGTCCTTCTCCTCCGGTGCCGTTGCAGTAAAAGATACCGTTCGACGTGTATCCGTCTCCAAAGTCGAGACCAGTGTATCCCTGAACGCCTGCAGATTTTCCTGCCTTGCTGTCGAAATACATACGGTCGTTTTTAACAACATTAAGGGTAAGATCTCCGAATGTGATATCGCCCTGATCAGAAAAACGTCCGCCAGCAGGAAGAATTTCGAGCTTGTCGATATCGTCGATTGAAATGTTGTTGTGAATATTTTCTCCGGTTGCGTCAACGCCGCCGAAGTCAAACACTTCCGTTTTACGGGTCTGTGCTGCAGCTGTTGTAACGGCGATTCCCGCAAGCAGCAGACTGCATGTAACTTTCTTTAAAAGATTCATTTTCTTCATGGAAAAAACCTCTGTGTATCATTATACCAGAGATTCCTGAATAAAATAGGTACAAAAATGCGGGAACTGTTCCACTATAGTTTTGCAGATCTGTTTCTCATCATCATATCTGCCAGCACAATTGCCGTCATCGCTTCTACAACAGGAACAATGCGCGGGCAGAGGCACACATCGTGCCGTCCTTCTATTGTGAGATCTGTTTCAGAGAATATGGCATTTACAGGTTCAGATTTTATCTGAGATGAATCTGCTGATGATGTGCATGGCTCTGCGCGCACTGTTTTTTGTGTTTTGAAAATGCTCGGCACTGGTTTTACTGCGAGACGGAAGAATATGTCGTTTCCGTTTGAGATGCCGCCTAAAATTCCGCCGGCATTGTTTGAAAGAAAAACAGGCTGTGCGTGTTTGCTGTTATTATGAGTGCAATCTGTATCGCCTGCAAAGCCGCCTGTGCTTGCCGCTCTCATTGCGTCGTTGTTTGCGCTTCCTGTTGAATCAGCTGCGTCGAATCCTGTGCCGAACTCAATTCCTTTTACTGCGCCGATTGAAAGAAGCCCGTGCGCGAGTTCTGCATCGAGCTTGTCGAATACCGGCTCACCTAATCCTGCGGGAACTCCGGTAACAGTACATGCAATTATTCCGCCGGCGCTGTCTCCGTCTCTGCGGAGCTGTTCGATTTTTTCATTCATTTTTGCGGCAGCTTCATTGTCGGGCGCGCGGAGAAGATTCTGCTCAATCTGTAAAAAATCTTTTTTTGTGATTGAAATGCCTGCCGCGCGCTCTGTGTAGGCGGTGATTTTTATTCCGAGCGAGTCGAGCACCATTTGTGCAACGGCGCCTGCTGCTACACGGGCCGCTGTTTCGCGTCCGCTTGAACGTCCGCCGCCGCGGTAGTCGCGCGTGCCGTATTTTTCAAAATAGGTGAAGTCTGCGTGTCCCGGTCTGAATGTATCTTTGAGATTGTCGTAGTCTTTTGAATGCTGCGATGTATTTCTTATTAAGAGTGCAATGGGTGTTCCTTCGCTTTTTCCTTCAAACACGCCGCTTGCGATTTCAACTTCATCAGCTTCTTTGCGCGCCGTTACCGATGCGTTGAAAATCTGTTTTCCGTCTGCGTCAATCTGCTGTGCGCCGGGCTTTCTTCTGTTGAGTGCTGTCTGTATTTTGTGTATGTCGATGTTTATTCCTGCCGGGCATCCGTCAATAATGCAGCCAAGGGCGGCGCCGTGACTTTCTCCGAATGTTGTTACTTTAAAAATTTCACCGAATGTATTTCCCGACATGGCGCGCCTCTTTTTGTAAAAAGTACCATATCGGGAATGAATATGCAAGAAAGCGGAAAGTATGATTGTTTGCAATCAGAATCGCTGGTGTCTAATCAGTGTATGACGAGACCTGTTTCTGTTGCTTTAGTTTCCGTATGAAAATATAGGCGACGATTCCTGCGGTTATTCCGACGAGTCCGTTTGATATAAGCATTGCCATGCCGACTGCCGGCGTTCCAATGTTTGTGAATGTCATAAGCAGCCACAGCGGCGGAATGCGGTAGACAAAGAGACGCATCAGATTGAGTATGAGCGAAATGCGTGTTTTGCCGAATCCGTACAGCAGCCCCATGACCGATGTGTTAATTGAAATGAGAATTGTATCGAGCCGTTCATACGTGTAAATCTTATCGATTTCGTCTGCGAATGAAGCGTTTCCTTTTGCGAACAAGTTTATTATTGGCTCTTTAAAAATACCGGTAAGAATAAAAAAGAAAATAGCAAACAGAAAATTAATAACAAGCGTGCGGTAAAAAATGCCGAGCGCACGGTTTATGTTTTTGTTACCGATGTTCTGGCTGATAAGCGGACTTTCTGCTTCCTGAAAACCGCTCATCGGATTTGTGGAAAGACCTCCGAGTCTGTTTGAAACACCGAGCGCGCCGACGACTGTGCTGCCGAACGAAGCGCACATAGAGTTAACAATTACTTTGCCGAAAGAGAAAATGAATTTTTCCAGGAATACCGGAATGCTCAGACCAAACAGCGGACTGAGTATTCTTTTTTTGAATTCGCACGCCTTAAGACTGATCCTGAACGGATTTTTTTTCGCCGTAAGGTTTGCCATTGCAATTACCGTAAGAATGCCCTGCGCAATAATTGTCGAGACAGGAAGCAGAAGCATAGCAACATGAATGCTGAATACATTTTTTGTAAGAAGGTAATTAATAAGAATGTTGAGCGCTGTCTTAACAATAAGCACAATGCAGTTGAGGTACATTATTATTTTTGTATTGCCGCGCGCTTTTTCTATAGAAAAATAAATAGTGTTGATAAAAACAAAAATAATGCTCACAACATCAAGCATGAAATACGCAGTTCCTTCTCCGATGAGATCTTCCGGCATGCGAAGCAATTTTAAGAACGGATATGCGCCCGGAATAATAAGTGCGAGAATTGCGCCGCCTATTGCAAGACAGAGAAAAAACAGAGTGCTTATTTCGCGCCGTACTTCCTTCATGTCGCCGGCACCGTAGTAACGGCTGATGAGAATTGAACCGCCGAGAGCGAGACCTGAACCAATCGCAGTGAGCATGCTCTCAATCTGGGAAATAAATGAAACAGTAGAAACAACACCAGCGCTCATGTTCGCTGCAATCAGCGTGTCGACGAGCTGGAACACCTGGCTCAAGCTGTCGTAGAACACAAGCGGAAGCGCAATCAGAAAAATGACCTTCCATTCATTTCCGTGAAGAATCATCTCCCTTCGTTTTGCCTCGGCTTCATCAAGCTGAGGATCTTTTGAGATATCTGTTGTTGTGTCACCGGCTTTTACTGCTGCCGCCGCAGCGATAGTGGAGCCGTCATCTTCATGTTCCATACTTCAATAATATGATAGATTGTAAGAAAAATCTGTACACTTTTTGCTTATACGTTTATAATTTGTGCATATTTTGATATTCTTCAGCAGACAAAGGTGCAATGAACGAGAAAATGAAAAAAAGCTCAGATACTGTTTTCTCACTGCCTGATCCCGACGATTACCGGCTTACGTCGACAGAACTCGGTTTTTCTTTCATAAAGAAATCGCACGCAGTCACAAACCCGACGCGCCATTTTCATGTTTGGTGGGAAATCCTCTATATAGTGAGCGGCGAGCGCACATTCTTTTACGAAAACAGAACACTCCGCATAACAGCCGGAACATTTCTTTGCATCGCTCCAGGAATTCTTCACCGCGCTCTCAATCCTCCTGATGAAGTGTGCATGCTTTACAATATTTATTTTGGCGAAGGAACAGAACCTATTGATGAAAATTCATCGCCGTTCCGCACGCTTCTTCCAGTTATTAAAAAGTGTGATTCATGCATCGGTCTTATGCCGCAGGTTCAGACGCATATAACAGAACTGTTTTCAAAACTAGGCACCGAGCTTATTAAGAAACAGAGCGGATACGAAGCAATGGCGTGGTCACTGATTGGAGAAATACTCGTTACCGTGAGCAGGCAGAAAGCAGGGCGCGGAATTGCCGTGCAGCCGACAGCAGAAATGAACGGACATGTTGCCGCCGTGATTGATTATCTGAATACCCATTACAGCGAAGACGTGACACTCCGAACAACAGCGCAAAAATTCGGTCTAAGTGAAAGCCACTTGAGCCGCACATTCAAAGAGTCGACTCACTTTGGATTCGTTGAATACGTGAACAGCCTGAGAATCATGAAGAGCTGCCGCTTTCTTTCAGAAACAAAGCGTTCGATTACAGATATCGCGCTTTCGTGCGGATTCGGTTCCGTTACACAGTTCGGACGCTGCTTCCGCGAGCTTACAGGCGTGTCGCCGCGGGAATACAGAAACAAGTGAACGATGAAGACTGAAACAGCAGGTGCTTGTTACATGAGATTAAAGTTTGTCAGCTAGTTTTTCTTTCAGTGTTTTTGTGATTTCTGCGTGAATTGAATCCGTGATATCTTTGCTTAATTCTTCTATTAAGAATTGTGAGGATTCTGATTTTTCATTGTCTTTGAAGAGAATATAAGGCTCAATGTGCAGTGAATCTGCTATTTTTTCAATAAGTGCCAAAGACGGGAAGCGTTTTTTGATTTCTATCTGACCGATGTAAGATGCGTCTGTTTGGCATGCATCTGCAAGTTTTTCCTGCGTAATATGCTGTTCTTTTCTGATTCGTTTTAAATTGCTAATAAAAACATCCTGTAAATCCATTAATTTTATTCTAATTGCTAATAAAAACCATGTTTATGGACCAAAAGCGTATTATACTGTAGTATAAAATTAGCTATAAGCTAACTTAAATATAGAGGAGTATGAAGATGAAAAGATTGATTACAGCACTTGCATTACTGTTGGTTACCGGGATTCTTTTTGCACAGACAATTCCGGCTGGTAGAAAATTGTTTCCTTTGGCATGGGACTATGCTACTGACACAACAGAAGCTTGGAAAGCGGTGGAAGGTTACAAATTTGATGTAATGAACGATCAGTACACTATTAAAGGATATACAGTTACAAAAGGTCTTCTTGGTTATATGAAACAGACTTCTACTGTTGTTCTGACAGGCAAAGATAATACGTTTACTACGGAAGTAGTAGATATGGAAAGTGTTGCATGTAACAAGGATGGAGAAGCATTGAAAACTTCAAAACCGATGAAAAATCCAAAAAGTTCATGGGCAAAATTAGCTGATCTGATTTCAGCGAATTTGACCAAAAGAATAACATCATGGACTGATGAAGAATATGAAGCAAAGGTTAATGCAACAATTAATCCAGATTTTTTATTCGATGCTAAAACAAATTCCTCTGATTTGTATATGAAAAATTTTTTTGATACAAATAAAGTTGTAGGAAGAACATTGAATGCTTCTTATAAAGTTATGTCTGCAGATCAGTCAAAAACTGCTGGATATAAATATCAGATTAATTGTTATTATGTAAATTTCGGAAGTATTACACAAGATACAATTCTGATTAATATTCTCACTAATAATGATAAAGCTCTTTCTGTAAAAAAAGACAGCATGTATGCAGTGAATGGAAAAATTACTGATATTAAATATGGTATGGGATCTGCGTTTAGTCCTCTCACTATTATTATCGAAGAACAATAATTTAGGATTAGTTAAACCTTACAAATAAAGCCGTAATAACCACAAGTTGTTATTACGGTTTTATTTGTATTATTTTTTAAGGAGATATGATATGGATTGTTATTTGCATGCTGGTGTTCCGGGTGTCGTTACGTGTGGTAAGTGTGGTGTTGCGATGTGCAAGGAATGTGAAGAAAAAGCGTTCTTTCGTACTGAAAATGGAAATGGTCAGGCACTGTGCAATCGTTGCAGTTTGGCTGAAGCTCAGGAAATTGTTGATATTGAATCATCGTGGCTGAAAAAAAGAGAAGTAAAGCTCATTATTTGCGCAGTTTTGATTGTTGTTGGTTTAATTTGTTTACCAATCGAAGGTGTTGGCATAGGCGGTACCATTATCTGTTGGCTTATTGCAGGCATTGTTGCAAATATTGGTATTAAAAAAGATGAAGGTTCTGTTAAATCACAAGTACAGGATGCAGCATTTGATTATGAACACCCATTTTTGAGCCTTGTTATTAAAATTATTGGATATACAATTGGCGGTCCGATAATGCTCATCGCTAATTTTATTGGCTATATGAGAACAAAATCTAATTATAAAAAAGATTTGGAAATTCTTGAAACTATAAAGAAACTTATTTCTGCAAACTGAAATTGAATTAATTAAGGAGAAATTGAATGTTAACACTTGTATTTTATTTGTCGCTAGTTGCTTTTTTTATGAAACAGAAAAAAGTAAAAATTACAATGATGATTGTAAGCATCATACTGGCTGTATTGGATGTTGCTGCTTGTGTCGTTGATAGTTCATATGCAATGTGTGTAATCCGTTCAGTGTATATGATAAATCCGGTCTATTTAATTTTAAAAATGATTGTATTGCAGCTTTCTAACCTATTTAGAATAATGGGCTATTTTTATTTTGTTATCGTTCCTGAAATTCTTTGTGCGATTATAGAAATAGTTCTTGCCGTTCTTGCAATGAAGCTGACTTTTTGTTTTGTTAAAAATGATAACGGCAAAACAAGAATGTGTGTGATTAAAGATAGTGAAAAGAAAGATGCAGGCGGAATTGACGGGAAAGTAACATTGGAAAATGATGCAAAGAGAGATGAAGGGACAATTCCTGCAGAATTAAAACCGATTTCTATGTGGGGTTACTTTGGATATGAAATCTTGTTTTCAATTCCGCTTATAGGTTGGATTGTTCTTATTGTCAAAGCAATATCAGCAAAAAATACGAATGTCAAAAATTTTGCAAGATCATATTTTTGTTTATTGATTATTGCTGTCGTCATTGCTCTTATTGCCTTTATGGTATTTAGCAGCCGTCGCAGTTTCTAAAAGACTTTTGATGTTAATTCGATTCGGCAGTCAGTTCCCTGGCTGCCGTTTTTTGTATAGTAGTTCTTATCCCTTGTCATTTTCTGTATAAAAATGCATAATAAGGTGCAAATTTTGCATATTTTTTGTATTTAGAGGCGCTTTATGCTTACGTTACGTGGTGCTATGACGGCGATGATTACGCCGATGAACAAAGACGGCTCGGTCGATTACGAGGGATTCCGCAAGAATGTTCAGTTTCAGCTTGCCGGCGGCATTCAGGGACTTGTTCCGCTCGGAACAAGCGGCGAGACTCCGACGCTCGATGAGGACGAAGAAGAGAAGATGATTAACATCGTCATCCCGGAAGTGAGAGCATACGAAAAAGCGCATAACGTAAAAGTGCCGGTTATTATCGGTGCTGGAAGCAACAACACGCGCGATGCTGTCCGCTATTGCGAGCGCGCAAAAAAATACGGAGCTGATGCCGCTCTTGTTGTAACTCCTTACTATAATAAACCGTCTGACGAAGGAATCTATCAGCACTTCGCTGCTGTCTCAAAAGTCGGCATTCCGATTCTCGTCTATAACATTCAGGGACGCACCGGCCGCAACATAAACACACAGCTTCTTGCGCGCATCGCAGATCTTCCGAACATCATCGGTGTAAAGGAAGCGAGCGGCAATATCAATCAGATGATGGAAGTGATTGCAGCAATCAAATCAAAGCATCCGAATTTTGCTGTGATGAGCGGCGATGACGGTCTTACGCTTCCGCTGATTGCAATGGGCGGCGACGGAATTATTTCTGTTGTAACGAATCTGAATCCGCAGGTGATTGTCGAAATGGTGAATGCTGCGTTTGCAGGCGATATGAAAAAAGCTCGTGAGATTCACTACCGTCTTATGCCGTTCTTCAAGGCAGCATTTATCGATGGAAACCCGACGAGCATTAAGTACGCGATGAACGTAAAGAAGCTTCCGTCCGGCGCGGTAAGACTTCCGCTTGTCGAAGTAACAGAAGAATCAAAGAAAATTATTAAGGACGCAATGAAAGCGTGCGGTCTGTAAAAAATTAATAAGAATTTGTAAGGAGACATTACTATGAGTGAGAAAAAAATTCCGGTCGGTGTTCTTGGTGCTACGGGCATGGTTGGCCAGCGCTATATTCATTTGCTTGAGAATCATCCGTGGTTTGAAGTGACATACGTTGCGGCGTCTCCGCGCAGCGCAGGCAAGCTGTATAAAGAAGCTGTAGAAGACCGCTGGCTGATTGGCGCAAATATTCCGGCCGGTGTTGCGAATCTTACCGTGCAGGATGCGAACGATGCGAAGCTCGCAATCGGCAAATGCAAATTTGTTTTCAGCGCGCTCGAAATGGGCAAGGACGAAATAAAGGCGCTTGAGGAAGCGTATGCTGCGGAAGGAATTCCTGTTGTATCTAACGCAAGCGCAAACCGCTGGACAGAAGATGTTCCGATGCTCATTCCTGAAATCAACTCAGATCATCTTTCTATTCTCAAGGAACAGCAGAAGCATCACGGCTGGAAAAAAGGATTCATCGCTGTAAAGCCGAACTGTTCTCTCCAGACGTACATGATGCCGCTCTATGCTCTCCAGCAGGCGGGCTATCCTGTTAAGCGCATGATTGTTACAACGCTGCAGGCTGTTTCCGGCGCCGGATATCCGGGAGTCGCTTCGTTCGATATGATAGACAACATCATTCCGTACATCGGCGGTGAGGAAGAGAAGACTGAGCGTGAATGCCTCAAGATTCTTGGCAAAGTGAGCGGCGGTAAAATTGAAAATGCCGCAGGTCCGATTGTTTCCTCGACGTGCACCCGTGTTCCTGTTATCGACGGACACACGGCGACAGTCAATCTTGAGTTTGATCTTCCTGAAGATAAAAAGCCTTCGCTTGAAGAAATTGAGCGCGTGTGGACATCATTTAAATCTGTTCCGCAGTCACTCAAGCTGCCTTCAGCGCCGGAGAATCCGATTGTTGTGCGCCACGAAAGCAACCGCCCGCAGCCGCGCCGCGACCGCGATACTGAAAAAGGAATGGCATGCGTTATCGGCAGACTTCGCAAATGCAATGTGTTCGACGTTAAGTTTGTAGCGCTCAGCCACAACACAAAGCGCGGCGCAGCGCTTGGCGGAATTCTGAACGCAGAGCTTCTTAAGGCAAAAGGATTTTTTGACAACCTGTAGAGAAACAGGTGATTTTAAACGTCATTGATAAGATAATGGGATGCAGATGAAAATAATACTTCTCTGTGTCCCATTTCTTTTTTAGGATAAATATGAATCTAGCCGTACCTGATTTTTTGCTGTTTACTATTGTTGGTGTTTTCTCTGTTTACTTCCCGCTCTTTTTGCGGGAAGCAGGATACACAGCAACTCAAATCGGCATATTGTTCGGTATCTTTAACGCTGCAGGAATTATTATTCCGCTTGCGCTTACTCCTGCTATTTCAAAATCAGGAAAATTTACTCTGACGCTTTTTATCTTTGCAGCTGTTATGGCAGTTCTGCCTGTGCCGATTTTTTGCCTTTCCGGTTTTGCTGCTGTTGCCTTGTGCATGGCAGTGTACGCCGCAGCGTACAAAGGTTCTATTCCTGTGTGCGATTCTTTAATCAATGAAACGATTGCTGGAAGCAGCACTTCATACGGGCAGGTGCGCGTGTTCGGCAGCGCGGGATTTGTGGCGATGAGCCTTCTGATGCAGCATTTTGTAAATCCGCAGGGCACTCCTGTTAAGGAAATGATTATGTGGATGAGCGTGCCGGCATGTTTGTTCGGCTCTTCGCTTGTTGTTTGGAATATAATCTATGGCGGCGGACTAAAAACAATATACAGAGAGCGAAAAGCACAGTGTAGAGAAGATTCTGATGTTCAGCGAGAAGCTTCTCTGCAAAGTGATGAAAAACAAAATGCAACTGCCAAAGAAATTCTAAAGTCTTTTGGACATGAATACTGGCTTATTCTTTTTGTAGTGTTTACTCAGTATATCGGTATGGTTCCGTCGAATCAGTTTTTGTCGATTTATGTAAAGGACGGACTTCACAGCAATGCGTCTGGCTTTTTGTGGGCGCTCAACGCAACATGTGAAATACCGTTTATGTTTTTAAGCGGCCGCTTTATAAAGCGGTATGGTCCGCGCATATTATTAATTATCTGCACAGCTGCGGTTATTGTCCGCCTTATGTTCTATGCCCTTATTCCGAATCTTGCCGGTGCTGTTTTAGGACAGACGATGCATAGCCTTACATTCGGACTTTTTTATCCATCGGCGGTTATGTATTTTGCACAGTCAGCGCATGGAAATAAAAAAGCGCTGATGATAAGCATGTCGATTTTTTCTGCGGTCAGCGTTCTTGCAAATGTCGTCGGCTCTCCGCTCGGCGGCATCCTTATAGACAATGCTGGGTACAGAATTATGTTTGCGTTGTTCGCGCTGTTTCCCGCTGCAGGTCTTGCAGTGTATGCGTGTGCAAACCGTTAAATATCCGGCTCGTCATACTCTTCGAACAGCTTTTTGTTTGTAAAAAGTTCAGTTCCGTCAGGAAGAAATGATTTAACAAGGTAGCGGTGGTGAAGAGATTCATTTGATGACGGCTTCTGCTCTGTGAATTTAAATGCAATACCGTCTTTGAATTTGCCGAACGAATCTTTTTTACTGCCGGTGATAATCCATTCGCTTGCTGAGTTGACGAATCCTTTTGTTTCGCCTGAAGAAGCGAGCAGGGGATATACTCCGTCGTAATTACCGAGCCGGTCAAACAGAAACTTAATAATAATTGTTCCGTCACCTTTTATGATGCCGTATTTGTTGCCGATGCAGGCGCGAAAATAATCAGGGCAGTCTGTATCTCTGATTGAATCATACGCAGGTTCGACAGTCCATTCGCCTGTCTTGTCGATAATTCCTGTTTTTTGTCCGAAGCGCACTGTCGCATAATTTCCGTTGAATTGATTTACGTAATCAAAATGAGGCGGTATGACCCATGAGCCTTTGTTGTCTTTAAAACCTTCTTTGCCAGTGCGGGCATCCCGTGATTCCGAAAGAATTCCTGATGAAGAAAATTTGTAATACTGTGCATATACATCTTTATATGAAACCCGCTGAGGCTTAATCCGCCATGTTCCTTCTCTGTCGAATGCGCCGTAATATCTTTTCTGAGAATCAGCAGAAAATTCTTTAGATGCATCTTTTGTAAAATATTCCATAGTGCAGAGATTTGAGTCATCATCAAAATTGAAAAACGGATCTTCCGGACCGCCGCGGTCTCCGATGTTCTGAATATTAGATAGAATTATTTCTCCCTTTGTGTTGATTCCGTATGTTTCATAGTTAATGCCTGCGGCTCGTGCAAGGTGCGGCTCATAAAAATCGTAGATAATCGAGAATTTTTTTTCTGTTCCTTCGCTGAAAATAATATGTCCTGTTTTGTCGATAGCAGCAAATCTGTCGCCGCCGTCTGTGGAAGTAACGACGATGCAAATGCCGTTAAAAAAATCGTGAACATCCTTATAAGACGGCGGAATCAGCATGACGTTATTCCTGTCGATGAATCCCCATAAACCGTTTGTCTTAACTGCTGCAAGTTCTTCCTTGAACGGATGCACTTCATCATACTGCGGAGAAATTATTTCAGTTCCGCCGTTCGCAATGTCAATGAATCCCCATGCGCTTCCTGATTTTACTGCAATAAAAGAATCGTCATACCGCATAGCAGGATATCGCTCAAACCCAAATGCTCTGCTGCTGAATTCGCTGTCGAATTTGCGGCAGTCTTCGTGACAGATGTGCGGGTCGAATACTCCGTCGTAAACGCGCGGAAGAAATTCAAATGAATTATTTTTTTTGATAAGAATCGTATATTTCCCGTCAGCACTGAGAAAGTCGCGGATGAATTCCGGCTTGCAGTCTTTTTGCGTTGCAGTTTGTTCCGCTGTTACTTGCAGGGGCTTGCTTGTACTTTCTGCAGCTTTTGAAATTTTCAGCGTGCATGAACAAACTGCTAGGGCAATAAGATAAAAGCCTGGGACGTATTTCACAAGCACTCCTTTAAAAACAATTGCAGAAAAAAAGCAATTATCCGATAAGTATAGAATAAGACAGTCATTTTGTAAAAACTTATTGATTAAAAACAAAAATAATATATCGGTACAGTTTAAAGACTGCGTTGCCATAGATGCTTAAAATCGCGATAATGGCACATATATTCTATAAAAGAGGCTTATGTATGAGTTCAAATTTTCCCCTTTCTCACGAACAGCTTTCATCTCTTGTAAAAAAATATTCCACGCCGTTCTATCTGTATGACGAGCAGGCAATCCGCGACAACATGCGCTATTTTAAAAAAGCATTTTCTGTTTTCCCGCAGTTCCGCGAATACTTCGCTGTAAAAGCGTGTCCGAATCCTTACATTATGAAGATTCTTGCGGAAGAGGGGTGCGGTGCCGACTGTTCAAGTCTGCCTGAGCTCATGCTTTCAAAAACAGCAGGAATAAAAAGCGACATGGTTATGTTTACATCGAATGAAACACCTGCCGCAGAATATCAGTATGCGTTTGCAGAGAACAATATTATTAATCTTGATGATATCACTCATATCGATTATTTAAAGACAGCGCTTGCAAAATGCAAAGGACAGAAAACATCCGGAGGACTTCCGGAAACAATATGCTTCCGCTTTAATCCCGGTCCGCTCAAACAGGGCGGAAACGCAATCATCGGAAAACCAGAGGAAGCAAAGTACGGCGTGACCCGCGAGCAGCTGTTCGATGCATACGCACAGTGCAAGGAAGCCGGAGTAAAGCACTTCGGACTTCACACGATGGTAGCGTCAAACGAGCTGAATCCTGATTTCTTTATCGACACCGCGCGCATTGTGTTCGACCTTGCCGTTGAGCTTAAACAGAAAGACGGCGTGAACATTGAGTTCGTCGATCTTGGCGGCGGCATCGGCATTCCGTACAAGCCTGACCAGAAAAAAGTTGACCTCGACTACGTTGCACAGGGAATCAGAAAACTGTATGACGAAAAAATTGTTCCCGCCGGACTCGACCCGATGCGAATCTGCTTTGAGTGCGGCCGCCCGATTACCGGTCCGTACGGCTGGCTCATCACGACAGCGATTCACGAAAAGCACATTTACCGCGAGTACATCGGCGCGGATGCATGCATGGCTGACCTTATGCGCCCCGGCATGTACGGCGCGTACCACGAACTCACGGTGAGCGGAAAAGAGAATGCTCCGCGCGACCATGTGTACGATGTAGTAGGAAGCCTTTGCGAGAACTGCGACAAGTTTGCAGTGCAGCGCTCGCTTCCAAAAATCGACATGGGCGACATCATGATTATTCACGATGCCGGCGCTCATGGCCGCTCGATGGGCTACAACTACAACGGCAAGCTCCGCTGCGGGGAAATCTTATTAAGAAGCGACGGCAGCTTTAAAGAAATCCGCCGCCGCGAAACAATAGAAGACTACTTTGCAACGCTCGATATGAAGGGCGTAAAGAATTTTAAGTAAAGACAGAAAGGGATTTCCCTTTCTGTCCAATGTTTAAATCCGCAGAATCATCTTCGCAATATTCAGGTATATCAGCAGCGAAACCGCATCGACGATTGTCGTAATAAGCGGTCCTGCCATCATTGCCGGGTCTGTATGCACTTTTTTTGCAAGCACCGGCAGAAGTCCGCCGATTGTTTTTGCGAGCATCACAGTGCCGAGCATTGCGAATGAGACTGTCATTGCAATTCCCCACGGATGACCCGGATACATGATGACGATGCGGGCAAAGTTGACTGCGGCGAGTATGGAGCCGGCAATAAAGCTGACTCTGAATTCCTTCCACAGAATTTTATACCAGTCGCGCTCCTGCAGTTCTCCAACGGCCATGCCGCGGATGATAAGGGTGCTCGACTGGCTGCCTGCGTTTCCGCCGGTGTCTGTGAGCATAGGAATAAAGGTGACAAGGACGGGCAGCGCAACGAATGCGCTTTCGAACTGTCCGAGTATCACGCCGGAAATCATGTCGCTTATCATAAGGACAAGCAGCCATACGATGCGGTGCTTTGCAAGCTCGAACACGCCTGTCTTGAGGTATGGTTTTTCGGAAGGCTGCATTGCGGCCATTTTTTCGAAGTCTTCCGTTGCCTCGTCCTGCATAACGTCTGCCGCATCGTCAACGGTAACAATTCCCACAAGTCTGTTCTCGTTATCAACAACGGGCAAGCTGAGGAAGTCGTACTTGTTAAGCATTTCTGCGGCGAGTTCCTGGTCGTCTGTCGTCTTTACGCTGATAACGTCCTTTTCCATGATTGTGCCGACTTCTGCGTTGTCTGCCGCAAGAAGCAGGTCCTTGAACGATGCGATTCCCTCAAGGTGGCGCTGCGTGTCGGTAACGTACACGGTGTAAATTGTTTCCATGTCTTCCGCAAGCCGCCGTATTTTTGCAATCGCCTGCGAAACTGTCATCTCTTTTTTGAGGTCGATATACTCGGCCGTCATAATAGAGCCGGCGCTGTGTTCCGGGAAACGGAGGAACTTATTAATCAGCATCCGCGTTTCCGGTTTTGCCTGCTGGAGAATTCGTTTGACGATATTTGCGGGCAGCTCGCCGACCATGTCGACGACATCATCAACAGAAAGGTCTTCGATGATTGTAGTGAGCTGCTGGTCGTTCAGTGAATTGATGAGCGACTGCTGTGCTTCTACGGACAGGTTAGCAAAGACATCCGCCGCAACTTCTTTTTCGCAGAGACTGAATACAATCATCTGCTGTGTTGACGGAAGAGATGTTATGAAGTCTGCTGTATCGACCTCATTGATGTGTGTGAGTTTTTCACGGAGCGCGCTGTACTTGCGGTCTCCGGCGAGGGACAAAAGTTCCTCTTTGTTATAGATGTATTCCTGCATGTTTGTTTTTTGGACAAGCTGAAGGCAGGAGCATGGACGTATTGTGTTAGATTGAATTTAATCTACACGAGTGATAGTCCATGCTCATACTTTGACTGCTGTCTGGCATAGAAAACCTCCCCGTGTATTCAGGCGGGTGCCTGTATAAGATGCATTCCCATACCGGGATGCTCGTTAAAAAACTACCCGATAGTAGCACAAATCGCTATCGGGTTGCAAGAAAAAAATTATTTTTTTAACAGTGCGGCGAACGGATTGTAGCCGTCGTCATCATTGTCCTGGTTTGAAAGATATTTTGCCGCTGTTGCGTCCTGCTCGGCGTTTGATGCCGGCTCGAGCGAAATGCGGTGGTCTTTTGTGTCGACTTTGATTACGCACACATCCATCTTGTCGCCGGTATTGAACAGCTTGCGGATGTTTGTATTGCGGTCAATGTTTTCGAGAGTAGAGATGTGAACAAGTCCGTCGATGCCGGGCGCGATTGTAACGAACACGCCGAAGTCTGCGACGCGCGCAATTGTTCCGGACACTTTTGTGCCTGCGGGGAACTGCTTTGCAACAGTGTCCCACGGATCAGCCTCAAGTTCCTTCGTGCTGAGCGACACGCGGTTGTGCGCCCAGTCTGCCTTAATCACTTTTGCGTCAAGTTCCTGACCCACTTTGAGAACACTCGCAACGTCCTGAACGCGCGTGTGCGAAATCTCAGAGACAGGGAGAAGCGCTTCGAATCCGCCGATGTCGACGAATGCGCCGTATTTCTGAAGCGACACGACCTTGCCGTGCACCGTCATTCCTTCTTTTACAGATGCTGCCACTTTTGCGAGCGTTTCTGCTTCCGCTTCCTCGCCGATTGCGCGGTTCGACACGACAATGTTGCGTCCGTCATTCTTGTATTCCTGAATTTTGAACGTAAGCGTGCGGCCGATGTAGTATGCCGGCTCTTCCTTCTGCTTGTAACCCATCTGTGAGTAGGGGCAGAATGCGCGGCTTCCTGCAACAGTTACTTCAAATCCGCCCTTGATTTCTTTTTCAACGTGACCCTCGACAGGCATTTCGTTTTTGAATGCGCTTTCGATCATCGTGTTTGCCATTGAAGATTCAGCGCCGCCGTTGCGTCCGGTCTTTCCGCCGAGTCGTGTCGTAAAGTGAAGCTCATCGCCCTGCGCGTCGCGGAAGAATACCTTTATAGGGTCTCCTTCCTTTATTGTGTATTTTCCTTCGTCGTCTGTGAATTCAGAAAGATTTACAAGACCTTCGCTTTTAAGGCCGAGGTCGATAAATACCGTGTCGTTTCCGATTGCTACGATTTTAGATTCAACCGGCTGTCCCGGCTCAAACAGATTTTTCATTCAGATGCTCCCGTAAAATTTGTATCAATTATATGGTAACGATTTTTTAGGAAAGTATCAATGAACACAGAAATAAAGAATAAGAATAAAAATAAAAAAAACGGAGCGTTGAACTTAATCAGCGCTCCGCGCACATTTATTTTTGTTCCGGCTTTTCACGGCTCCGCTTCCGCTCCGGCCGCGCATGCGCGCGTCTGCCGGCGTCTTGCGCCGCCGTCACCGTTACAATCCGGCGTAGCATTCAGCTTGCAGAAGATGTGCCGTTAAGTGTGCCGTTGTTAGTCAGTGTTCCGTAATGAAGTGTGTAGCTTCCTGTGTTAATTATGCCTGTGCTTCCAATTGTTACAGTATCTACATAGGAATCTCCTGTAAGTGTCCATGTACCGTTGATAACAGCTGTTGTTGATTTTCCGTAATTACCATTGTCGTATGCGCCGTTCCAGGTAACTCCATCCGCAACAGTAACGGTCGCTGTGCTATATCCTGATTCTGATGAAGTGTCGACAACGACGTTCCCTGTATATTCATTATTTGCACTTGTTGTGCTGCTCTTGTTAAGAATAAGATTTGCAATAGGACTTGTTGTGGTCCATCTTGTGTTGTAATCAACGAGCATCAGTGTTTCTGAAGGAATCGTAAGTGTGCAGTTTTCAAGAGTAACTGTTCCTGTAACAGATGTACATATTTCTATAAACGGTGCATCACTCGTAAGTGTTAGTGTACTATCTGTTGCATAAATGTATCCGTCGTATCCGCTTGCATCGCCAGATCCACTTTGTAAAATCTGAAGTCCGCGTTTTGAAGAGCTTGCACCTGAGGAAATAGTGCTGCTATTGATGTAAATATAATTGCTTCCTTCGATAACGCCGATTTCACCCTGAGATGATGATCCGGTAATGCTGTTTACTGTTATTGTTCCAGTAGAATAAATAACAGCGCTGTCACTGCCTGTTGTCGTGTACGTGCCGCCGGTTACTGTTACTGTGCCGCCGCCTTTGTCGCTTGCAATGACAGAACAGTTGCTGGCATTGCCGCTGTTGCCTGTTGTTATTGTACAATTTGTGGCAGTTATCTTTCCTCCGCCTGTTGCATGAATGCCTCGAGAGAGATTCTCTGTGGTAGTCATTGTCATATCGGAAACGATTACCGTCCCGCCGTAAGCGACAATAGCATTAGCACCTTTTGCTGCTGTAGTAATTGTTCCGCCGGAAAGGGTGAGTGTGCCTCCTGTGCTAAGTACAGCTGCATTTGTGCCATAGAAACTGCTGTTATCAGAATTTGATGTGTCACCAGATTTCGTTATTGTGCAGCTTGTAAGTGTTGCCGTTCCCCCGCTTACTTTTACCGCATTTTCGTCAGAAGTTGTTGAAGAATATGTTTGGCTTGTTTGAGAATCTGTGCCGCTGCTTAGCGTATAGACAGTTCCTGACGTTGTGTTGGATGATGTTGTTGTGTCGTCATCTGTTTCGTTTTTGCATCCGCCTAAGCAGAATGCACATGATGCTGCTGCAATCATAAGAATTGCAGCGCTATTCATAATCTCTCGTTTCATACATGCTCCTTCGTTACTGAGTAACCGCGATAGTCAGCTTACGCTTGCTTAATTACATTCGGACTTTTTTATATACTCTAAGCGTAAGACTCATGTCTTAATGACACCTGAAAGTCCTGCTTGTTCTTTTATTTTCTTTCTTCTATATTATCGCTGTGAATTCTCCTTCTTTGCTTGGTCCTGCTCCGTTTTATAAGCGGGCAATTGCAATCGCGCTTCCTGTCATGGGGCAGCTTCTTATTCAGAATTTTGTTTCTCTTGTCGACAACTTCATGGTTGCGGCTCTCGGTGATGTAAAAATGTCGGGCGTAAATATCGCCGGTCAGATTAACTTTGTGTTCATGTGGCTTATAAATACGCTCTGTTCGTCGGGCGGCATTTTTATGTCGCAGTACAACGGCGCCCATGATGACGACGGCATGCAGCAGACGTTCCGCTTTAAGCTTATTCTGTGCGGTTCTGCAGGCTTGCTGTACGCTGCGCTTTCTTTTATTGCGCCGCCGCAGCTTCTCGGCCTTATGGTGCACGGCAATGCTCAGAGCACCGAAATTGTTGCGCAGGGCAGACTGTACATGCGTGCGGTTGCGCTTTCATGGGTATTCATGGTTGTGTCGCAGTCGATTGCATCGTCGCTCCGCGAAATTGGCAAGGTTACGCCGCCGCTTGTTATTTCTGTCATTGCTACGTTGTTTAACACGTTCGGCAACTGGATTCTCATTTACGGAAATCTCGGCGCGCCCCGGCTCGAGGTTACTGGCGCTGCACTTTCTACGGTGAACGCGCGGTTTGTCGAAATGGTGATTTTTATCATCTACTTAAAAAAAACAAAGCCGCCGTTCTACTCGCGCATGCGCGACACGCTCAAAGTAAAGATCCGTCTGTTCGGAACAATTCTTTCGAAGTCGGGAATGATCCTTGTTTCAGAAATGACATGGAGCATTTCCGAAACAGTGGTGACAGCGCTTTATAACAGCCGCGGCGGTGCTGATGTTGTTTCAGGAATGTCTGCCGGTTATGCAATGGCAAATCTTTTCTTTGTCTGCTTCAGTGGAATTTTTACAGCGACAGGAGTTTTGCTTGGAAGCACACTTGGCGCAGGCAAGATAGAGGAGGCGCGCGAAGAAAAGAACTGGCTTCTTTCGGGCGGGACAATTTTTGGCGGGCTGTTTGCAGCTGTCGGCTGTCTTTCTGTTCTGCTTATTCCGTTTGTGTTTGGAAACTTGAGCGCGGAGTCGCAGTCTATTGCGCGCGGCATGGTCTTTATGAATGCAGCGTATATGCCGCTGTGGGGGCTTATTAACGCGCAGTATGCAATTTCGCGCACAGGCGGAGATGTGAACATGGGAGCAGTGAGCGATATTGCGGCGAATCTCGTGTATGTGCCGGGAATGTGGGTGCTCGTTCACTTTACGCTGCTCGGACCTGTCGAAATGATGGCGATATTAAAGCTGACTGATCTTATTAAGATTACAATCTGCGCAGTATGGCTTAAAAAAGAAAAATGGCTTGTGAATCTTACGACAATAGAAAAATAAATAATAATTGATTATTTATTTTCGAATTCGCCCATAATAAGATTATAGGCGACGCTTCCTGGTCCGGGCACATGGGGCAGCTTGTCCCGCCGGAACCATGATGCTTCACGGAGCTCTTCTTCCTGTATATGAATGTCACCGCTTTCATATTCCGCGCGGAATGCGAGCATGAGCTGGTCAGGAAACGGCCACGCCTGTGTTGCAACGTAGCGGACGTTTTTTACTTTGAGTGCTGTTTCTTCCATTACTTCACGGTGCACGCATTCTTCTATAGTCTCGCCGAGTTCGACAAAGCCTGCGATGCATGAATACATATCATCGTTTCTGTTCTTGTGACGCGCAAGAAGTATTTCGTCACCCTTACTTACAAGCACAATAACAGCCGGCTCAAGCTGCGGAAAGAACTGGTGCCCGCACTGAACGCATGTGCGCGCCGTAAAACTCTCGTCGTCATGGAGCGCGCCGCCGCATATCGAGCAGTATCTTTTTTGCGCGCGGAAGTTAAGAAGTCCTTTGGCGCGAGCTGCGAGTGAGCTGAGTTTTTCTTTTTGGGGAGTGCCGCGCATGTTCCAGAAAAATTCACGCAGAGGCATTTCGTCACATCCTTTCGGATTCGGCGAGTCACGTTCAAGAAGAAGCGCCGAGTAATTGTGATCGCTTTCTGCAAACCAGTCGCTTGCAATGTTGTGCTCAAGGCATTTCCGCATTACGTTTTCATCAGGCAAATTACCGTTCTGGAGAAGGATATTGTTTTCGCGGAAAATAAAATGAATTTCGCAGAAAAAGTTAAGCTGGTTTGAAATCATTGCCATAGTTAGTACGATACCACGGAATAAGGCAAAGAGCAAATAATGGCTTTTGTCTGCTGAATAAAAACCGAGGAAAATAGCGTCATATAACGGAAAAGTCCTGAAAAATACGCTAGATATTGCCCTAAAAATGACGTTATGGTATAGTCTCCTATCGACGGCTCGTATATGTCCGTGTAATTTTCCTGCAGCCAGCGGAAAAATTCGGGGCGGATCGTTTCTACCAGTCTCCCTTATGACTGACTATGAGCATTCTCTGCAGTATTTGCAGGCTGGTTAAAAAAAAAGTTCAGCCGCCGGTATCATTTATTTTAAATGACGTACAGGGGTATAACATGAAAGCTGCCATTTTTTTCGGTTCAAAATCAGATTCAGACACAATGAAAAAAGCTGCCGATGTTCTTAAGGAATTCGGCGTTGACTACAAGGCATATATTCTTTCTGCCCACCGCGCAGGCGAGCTTCTTAAAAAAACAGTTGCTCAGGTTGAGAAAGAGGGATGCGAAGTTATTATCGCAGGCGCAGGTCTTTCTGCCGCTCTTCCCGGCGTGATTGCAAGCGAAACTGTTCTGCCGGTAATCGGTGTGCCGCTTGAGTGCATCAATCCGGGAAAGTCGAACGGACTCGGCGGAATGGATGCTCTCCTTTCTATCGTGCAGATGCCGTCCCAGATTCCTGTGGCAACAGTCGGAATCGGAAATGCAAAGAATGCGGCGTACCTTGCTGTTCAGATTCTTGCTATTAAGTATCCGGAGCTGCAGAAAAAGCTGGCAGACTTCCGTAAAAAACTTGCCGATGATGCCGCAGCAAACGGCGGAATGGGCGTAGAACTGTAATGATATGTCTCCGTATCTGAGAATTCAGTGCGGAGATTTTTTATTTTTATATAGTTAGTCTTGCCGTAAAACAGGACTGATATTAAGACTGCAGGTGATGTAATGAAAGACCAGATTGACGATCTTTTTGAAGCAGAAGAGGACAAGCTGCATGATGAGTGCGGTGTTGTCGGTGTGTTCCAGAATGCGCCGAAGGCGGACGAGAAGAGTGCTGATGACAAAACAGCTGCTCCGTACTCAGCCTCAGAATTCAATGCTGCCACAAAAGTATATTACGGTCTGTACGCATTGCAGCACCGCGGACAGGACAGCGCAGGAATTGCGGTAAGCGACGGTAAAGAAATTAAAGTTCACAAAGGAATGGGAACTGCCGCTGAAGTATTCCAGCCGGCGCATCTTTCGGAGCTTCAGGGTCGGATCGCGCTTGGTCACGTCCGGTATGCTACTGCAGGCTCATGCACAATCGAAAACGCGCAGCCGATGGTTCAAAGCTCAAAGCTCGGAACTATTGCTCTTGCGCACAACGGCCAGCTTGTTAATTATGAGCAGCTGCGCGAAATGCTCGAAGAGGCGGGAAGCACATTCCAGTCATCGAGCGACACAGAAGTGATTGTAAAACTGATTGCAAAATCATACAAAAAAGGACTTGAGCGCGCGCTCACCGACACAATTCAGATGATAAAGGGAAGCTTCGCTCTTGGCGTCATGACAGAAAAATGTCTGATTGGCGCACGCGACCCGAACGGTATCCGTCCGCTTTGTCTTGGCAAACTTGAGAACGGCTGGATTCTGGCGAGCGAAAGCTGCGCAATCGATGCTGTGAACGGCACATTTGTCCGCGACATCAGACCTGGCGAAATCGTCATCATCAACGACGACGGTGTGCTCAGTTTTGAGTTCGGCGAGCATACATCAAAGCGCACCTGTATTTTCGAGTACGTGTATTTCGCCCGTCCCGACAGCATTATCGATGGCATTCCGGTACAGGGTGCACGCTACCGTATGGGCGCCCAGCTTGCAAAAGAAAGCGGCGTTCCTGCCGACGTTGTTATCGGCGTTCCCGACAGCGGACTCGGCGCTGCAATCGGCTACGCAAAAGAATCAGGCATTCCGTATGCGAACGGAATTGTTAAGAATAAGTATATCGGCCGCACATTTATTGCTCCAACGCAGAAAGAGCGCGAGAACATGGTGTTTGTAAAACTGAATGCTATGGCGTGCGATGTTAAGGACAAGCGCGTTATCATTATCGATGACTCTATTGTCCGCGGAACAACAAGCCGCCGTCTCGTGCAGATTCTCCGCAGAGCGGGCGCAAAAGAAGTTCACTTCCGCATTTCTTCGCCGCCTGTTAAATTCCCGTGCTACTTCGGCATCAACACGCCTACGCGCGACGAGCTTATTTCTTCTCATTTTGATGCGGAGGAAATATGCAAGCAGATTGGTGCGGACAGCCTTGCGTTCCTGAGCGCCGATGGTCTTCTGGAAGCGTGCAGAGCATGCAACCCTGACCAGTACGGATTCTGCAAAGGATGCTTTACCGGCGAGTACCCGATTTCTGTACCGGGCGAGTTGAACGGCAAGTCTGTTGATTAAAAAAATGATGCGGTTTGTCTGCATCATCTGTATGATATGTGTATTGTGTCGCCTGGCGAGGCGAATAATATTATAGAGGAGATTTCCTATGGCAACAAAAACAATCGACTACAAATCAGCCGGCGTTGATGTCAACGAAGGCTATCGCGCAATCGACAAATACAAGGTGCAGGCAAAACGCACCGCAATCAAAGGTCTGCTGACTGACCTCGGCAGCTTCAACGGCATGTTCGCAGTTCCTAAAGGAATGAAGAACCCCGTTATGGTAAGCGGTACAGACGGCGTCGGCACAAAACTCGACATTGCATTCAAGCTCAAAAAATATGACACAGTCGGCATTGACTGCGTTGCCATGAGCGTAAACGACATTCTCTGCTGCGGATGCCAGACTCAGTTCTTCCTCGATTACCTCGCATGCGGCGGACTCGATGCTAAAATTGCCGGTGAACTTGTTAAGGGTGTTGCAGACGGATGTCTCGATTCCGGATGCGCGCTTCTCGGCGGCGAGACTGCAGAAATGCCCGGATTTTACGATGCAGGAAAATATGACCTTGCTGGATTCGGTGTTGGCGTCGGCGAAAAATCAGAAATGATTACCGGTGCGAAGATTAAGGAAGGCGATGTCCTCATCGGTCTTTCTTCAACAGGTCCGCACTCAAACGGATACTCGCTTATTCGCCGCCTCGTTACTGATTTCAACGAACCGTTTGTTGTGAACGGAAAGAAAACAGGCAAGTCAATCGGCGAAGTTCTCCTTACACCTACACGCATTTACGTGCGCCCTGTTATGGACGTTCTTAAAAAATACCGCAGCGCAGTGCACGGCATGGTGCATATCACCGGCGGCGGATTCTACGAGAATATTCCGCGCATGTATCCGAAGGCTGCAAAAGGAAAGAAGCAGCTCATCTCTGTAATCAAGAAAGGAAGCTGGGATGTCCCGCCGATTTTCGACGAGCTCGTCCGCCGCGGTGCTGACCCTAAGAATGTGTACAATACGTTCAACATGGGAATCGGATTCATTCTCGCCGTAAGCAAAAAAGACGCTGATGCAATCCTTAAGATGTTCAACGCCCACGCGCACAAGTTTGCCGCTCATAATCTTCCTGATATGAAAGCATACAAGATTGGCTATGTTGGACACACCGATAAAGTTATTACCGGCGAGATGAAAGGCAACAAAGCTCTTACGGTGTTTGAAGACTAAATGATGAACATTGTTGTTCTCGTGTCTGGAGGCGGAACAAACCTCCAGGCGCTTATCGATTACGAAAAATCACATGCGGACTGCCCGTATAAAATCGCCGGTGTTTTCAGCGACCGCAAGGACGCGTATGCGCTTGAGCGTGCAAAGAATGCCGGCATTAAAACAGAGCTTGTGGGACCGTATGTTGTGCTCGGCGCGGAAAAGGCAAAAACTGCAAGCCGCGACGAAAAACGTTTCGCGGTGAGCGGCAGAGTTCTTTCACTTTGCAAAGAGTACAAGGCTGACGCAATCGTTCTTGCGGGCTGGCTTACTGTCCTTGGCGGCGAAATTATTAAGCAGTACAGCGGAAAAATTGTTAATCTTCATCCGGCGCTTCTGCCGAAGTTCGGCGGGGAAGGAATGTGGGGTCACCATGTTCATGAGGCAGTGCTTGCTGCTCACGAAAAGGAAAGCGGCTGCACTGTTCACCTTGTCGACGACGGATGCGACACGGGAAAAATTCTCGTGCAGAAAAAAGTTCCTGTTATGCCAGATGATACGCCTGATTCTCTTTATGCGCGGATTGCTCCCCATGAGCATGAAGCTCTTGTGGAAGGTGTCTGCATGCTTGCAGGTATGCTGAAATAAAAAAGCGGAATAGAGAAAAGACAAAAGCCTTTTTCTATTCCGCTTATAAAATACTTGCTTAAAAAATATTATTGTTCAATTTCGTACATCTTGTGATCGTGCCTTGAAAGTATTTCATATACTTCTTTGGACGATGAACAGGCGAGAATTTCATCTCTGATTTTTTTATCTTTAAATTCATCAATAAGATTTACAAGCGTTGAAAGATACGACGAAGTTGGATCGTCGGGAGAAGCTGCTAGTACAAATATTTTTGTCGGCAGTCCGTCCGGGGCTCCGCAGGGAATTCCGTTCTGACTGATTCCTACTGCCATGCAGACTTCGCTGATGCCGTTTGACTTAATATGAGGCATTGCGATTCCGCCTTCGATTGCAGTGCTTGCAACTTTTTCACGGGCAATCAGCTTTTCTTTTATGTCCGTCTTGTCAGTTACTTTTCCTGATTTTTCGAGCAAGCCGATGAGCTCATCAAAAAGTTCTGCCTTTGTGGTGCTGCTGAGATTTATAGAAATGGAGTCAGCGTGCAGTGCACTTGAAATGGTAAAATAATGCATGGTGTGTCCCCCTGAGTGAAAAAAATAATTTCATGCAGGCGGAAATTCTACTTGACTGTCTGGCGGCCGATAAGAGTGCTTCGGAATTTATTTGTAACGATGCATGCGGCTTCCTGTTCGGAAACGTACGCAACGTGTTCATTCGTATCAGCTTTTTCAAACGTATGGATGATAATGTTTTCGTTGCTCTGCTGTCCGGAATCTGTATTGTCTCTTTCTGATTCAGATGAGCCTAAAAGTATAGGCACAGAGTTGTAAATGGTCGTGCGGACAGTGAGAGTGTCGTGCGCAGCCATGCGGGGCAGCATTTTCTTAAACCGGAGTGAATTCTGATGGAGCAGACAAATGCTGAAGAAGCCGATGAAAAACACGGCGGCAGCGGAATGTCTTCTTGCTATGAAATACCGGATAATTCTCACATATCAACTGTACTGAAAAAAGGGCGTTTTTGCAACTCTATTGTCGCTGAATATACGTTGCCTTTGGGCGAGCGGTTATAATGACGCGTCTGTTGAGCGCGCGTCCTTCCGGCGTCGCATTTGATGCAATAGGCTGCGTTCCTCCGTATCCTTTGTAAGAGAATAGAGAACGGTCGAGTCCTGTTTTTACGAGTTCGTTTATGATTGTCTGCGTTCGCTGTACGGAAAGGCTGAGCTGGCCGGACGGTTTGTTTACGTCCGCTGTGTGTCCTTCGACGAGAATTGTGAACGCGTTGTCCTCATTTATCTTTTTGAGCGCGTCGGAAAGGTTTTTGATTTTAGGAAGCTCGCTCGAAAGAAGAAGCGGGGAATCTGCCTTGAACTTCAAGTCATACAGAATCTGAATCCCTTTGTAGGTGTCTAAGATTACCGGCTGCGCCTCGTCGTTGTACAAATGCTGTTTGATTTCGCGGTATGCAATCCAGTAGTCTTCGTCTTTCTGCGGAGCGCTTACCGGGAACTGAAGTTTGTCTTTGTCGAGAAGAATGACGACTTTGCCGTCTCTGAGCAGATCCATGTTTGCCGGAATGGTGAGAATGCGGAGCGCGTCGTCGCGCGAAATGACGGGATCGGTGCGGAATGAGCCGTAGATTCCGCGTGCGCTTATGTGCATAGGGTCTGCGCCGATTCTGCTTGCGTAGCGTGATTCGTCGTCGGACCAGTCGTAGTAAACCATTCCCTGTGTTTTTACTTTTTCGGGATCGCCCATGTTCCGTTCATACATGAGGTTCATCTGGTCATCCCAGAGTTCCGGGAAAAAGCATGGATTCACTCTGTCGTCAACGTATTCGCCGTGAACGGGGAGTGAACCGCGGGCGTCGATGATAATTCCTGTGTATGCGCGCGATGATTTCTGTTCAATCGGCCGCGGGTTTTTGTACGGCGTATGATGTCTGACGAGAAGAGAGCCGATGTCAAAGAGACTGATTGAGTGCGTTGTTCTGAGAGCAGTGCCGCCTCCCGCAAAAACGCCTGGAGTCCGTTTTCCGTTGTCGATGATTTTTGTGAGCTGTTCAAGAGTGAGCGTTTCGTCGAGCACAAGGTCTCCGAGCTGGCTGTCTGAGTCAACATAGAGAGAAAGAAGCGGATCTTTTATGAGAATCGGAAGCTGCATGTCGATGCGGTTGAGCGCCGAATTTTTTCCGGACGGCATCTGAATGCCTGCTTTTTCAACATCAAGAGTTACTGCTGACGTGAATGTCTGGTTTATCCAGTCGACGGCGCTTGATGACGTCATTGTGCCGGCAGGAATGTTCTGTGCGGGAGCAGCTGTTTCCGGAACAGTCAGAAGAAGCGCGAGAATAAGGGCAGAAGCTGCCTGAGAAAATGACGCGGCGGAAAGAAGAGATCTTGAAAAATCATGTATCTGTTTGTTCATACGCATATCGTCCGTAAAAAAGAATGTATGTATTCTTTTCTATTTTCGGCAGATTACTGAGCTGTGTTTACCGGAATCGGCAGGTAGAGTATGCGGCCGATGCTCAGAACTTCAGACTGCGTTATTCCGTTCAGCTCGCAGAGTTCGGCTACTGAGCAGCCTGAGACGCGCGCAAGCGACCAGAGCGTTTCGCCTTTTGCAATGTGATGAATCGCAATGTTTCTTCCGCCGGACGGGTGCTCGATTTCACTGAGAGCGGTGATGGCTGCGTCTTTCATCCCGGAAGGAAGGCGGAGTTCATACGGCGCGTTTCCTGGCGTGCAGAACTGTATGAGCGCGGGGTTGAGCGTTCGGAGCGTGTTTTCATCGATGCGCAGTTCTGACGCGAGGCGCGAAAGCGTGACAGTGCCCGTTACCGTGACTGAGTCGAACTCCGCAAATCGTGTTGTCTTTGAAATCTCGGGCAGCGCGATGTTGTAGTACGGACCGTTTGATGCGAGGTCGCTTATGGCAAGAAACTTGGGCACGTACTGGACTGACTGGTCGCGGAGCAGATTGTGCTCAGCGATGTACCAGAATGTTTTTTCGTCTGCTGAATTAAGGATGCGCTGCATTGCGCCCGCCCCGCAGTTGTATGCTGCGATTGCAAGCGGCCAGTCGCCGAACATCTTGTAGTTTGCCTGGAGTTTTGTGAGTGCGGCATCGGTGCTTTTCCACGGGTCATACCGCTCGTCGATCATGCCGTTCTTTTTGAGAAACGGCGCAATGCTGTTCGTCATGAACTGCCACAGTCCTGCAGCGCCGCTCCTGGATTTTGCGAGCGGATTATACTCTGATTCCACGACGGGAAGATATTCAAGGCTTGCGGGCATGTTCCGTTTTTTGAGTTCCCGGCGCACATAGAGCCGGTATGTTTCGCCGTCGTCAAGTGTCTGCGCGAGCCATTTGCGCCCGAAGTTTGTCAGAAATTCCGCGCGGTATTTGTTTATCATTGTCTGCGCATAGCCGGTGGCAGGAACTGGAATATCGAACGGAATGCGCGCGGGCCGTGCTGAAGAATCTGTCTGCGGGGCTGCTGCCGTTTGCGGGGCTGATGCGGTCTGTGAAGCTGATGCGTTTTGCGGAGCCGCTGTCTGTTGTTGCGATGCCTGTGTCTGTTGCTGTGCTGATTGTGCGGCGGGAGCCGTCTGCGGCGCTTCTGCTGTCTGTGCGGAAAGTCCCGCTGCGAGTACGAGCGCCGCGGCGAGAATTACATCTTTTCGCCGAAATAAATGCCGGCCCATTCCCACCGTCCGTGAATTTCCGGATCAACCGGGAAGTTTACTTTGCGGAAATACAGATACCACACGCTGATGTACTGGCTCCATCCTGATGTGCGCAGATACGCTTCGTTCTGGTTCGATGAGTCATCCAGATTTTCATTGAAGTGAATTCTGTTTCCAAGCATAAAGTTGCGCATTGAAAAACTTTCGAGCGCGTTCGTGTCTGATTCGTCGCTTTTCCAGCTCATTGCAAAGAAATTGACTTTAGACCTGTATTTATCAAGCGATTTCCAGTCGTAGTTTGTAATCGCGGTTTTTACGGCAGCTTCAAGCGCATCAAGACTTTCGAATGTCCAGTCTTTTGATGAATTTGCAAAGTTTACCATCTGGCGGGCAGTCTGGTATGCGTCGGGAACGCCGGAAATCTGAATTGTTGAAGCGTCAGGCTGTTCGAGGAAAAGCGAGTATGACTTGAGTGCCTGATTCCAGTCACCTTCCTTTTCGTATTCAAGCGCAAGCCGCACATATGCTTCGGTTATACTGAAGTCTGAAGGGAAACGGCTCACAAGCTGGTTGAAATAAAAAATTCTGTTCGCGGGCGTTTTGCTTATTTGAATCAGATGCTGCAGACATACAAGATGAATCGACTGACCATGGACAAGCAGATCGGGGTAGTTGCGCAGAATACGCTCAAAGTAGTATTCGGCTATTGGCTCTGCATTGTTCTCAAGGTATGCATATGCCGTCATAAGCAGCCAGTATGCATTGTACATGTCGTCATGATGTGTTTCGACCCAGTCGGTAAGAAACAGCACCATGCCGTTATAATCTTTTATTGAAAGAAGATTGCTTGCAATTTCATTGATAACAGCATAGCGGCTTTGTGCGGAAAGCGTCTGGTCACTCAGCAGGGACTCAAGCTGCGTCTGTGTTGCCTCAAACTGTTTTTTGCTCATCTTATTTGATGATGAGGTTGTGTGCGAACACGAAATCATGAGGATTGAAATGACGCAGAGAATAAGAGAGCGCACTTTTTGCAGCATGTTTTTACTGTAACAAAGAGCTTAGTTATTGGCAAGAGGGTGCTTTGTGGTGTATTCTACTATAAAACGCCGGATAGAATTTCAATCGGTTTCCGGCGAATGTCTTCTGGGGAAAAAGATGAAGAAATATACCGTATCAAAACTGAATCTGCTTCTTGCTGCAGGCCTTATCTGTATTATGGCTGGAGTTTTATTAACGGCAATCTATGCATCGTCTTCGGCAATCGGTTTCCCTGTTGTACCTGCATGTGTTATCTTTATAGGTATTCTTTTTGTTTATCTTGCTCTCGCTTTTACTCACCGCACGCTTATGCTGTACCTTGGGCTCGTTACCTGTGCGGTCGGTGTTCTTTATCTTCTTATGACAAGTCATATTATTCCGTATTCTTTTAAAAGAATGTGGCCTTTTGTCGTAATTATCTGCGGCATTGCGCTTTTTCCTGCCGGATTTTTCCGTCACCATTGCATCCGCACTTCGTTCCTGTTCCCTGCAATTCTGCTTGTTGTTCTCGGATTTGTGTTTCTTTTGTTTTCTTTTGATATAATCCGCATTTCTTTTGCCCGTTTTTTCTCTGCCTGGTGGCCGCTTCTTCTGATTATTTTCGGATCAATCCTTGTTGGCATCTTTTTGTATCAGCAGCATTGCTCAGCAAAGTTTCCGTATATGCATGATGATGAAGACACTGGTGATGATGATACGCACGGAGATTCTGCTGAATGAATGCTTCGCAGATTCTGTACGGCGGCAGAAGAGTATTTCGTCTGCAGAGAATTTTTTTTCTTAGCACATCTGCGCTGTTTCTTTTTTCCTGCGCATCGGCTCCTAAAAAGCAGCCGGACAATTCTAAAAAAGTTGAGGATGAAGGAAAGGTGACTGGAACATACACGTCATCTGGATCCGATGAATCTTCTGAGGGTGAATATACAGCTGATCCTTCCGAAGCAGTGACGATTGCACTGCCTCCTAAAAAAACGCGCACTTATTTTTCGGACATAGATCCGGAAGCTGTCGCCGGTGTTGAAATCGGCTCTCCTGATACGCTTCGCGCCGCTTCTTCAAAAATCCGCAAAAGTCCTGATTCCTATACAGAGAATGAGAAAGTACTTCTTGGTGTTGCCGGCGCAGTTATGCAGATTGTGTGGCCCTCGGAGTCTGTGTCATGGGAAATGCCCGCGGTGACCGAGCAGACGCCGTATCTTGGCGCAGTTGATTCAGCCCGCCAGGGTGTGTATGATTCAAGTACCGGCAATTCTGATTTTTTGACGCTTGTCCTTCCGTCACTTGTACTTCTTACTTCAGAAACAAGAAATGATTATTACGATGAATCGCGCACAGCTCTGACTTCAGCTCTCAAGATGCGTCCCGATTCTGTTCTGGCAAATTATCTTCTCGGCAAACTTAACAGCCGGGAAAAAAAATACAGTGAGGCGCTCGATTGTTTCACGCGGGCGTCAGCAGCTGCTCCAAACTGCATTGAGTCTTCGTATGCGCTTGCGGAGTGCAACTTCAATCTTAAGCAGACTAAAACGGCATTTGATCAGGCTTCTGCGCTTCTGGCAGTTCACGAACAGTACAAGCCGCTTTTGAAACTTTGCGCGGAATCATCATTCGCACTTGGCGACCTTGATGCCGCCGAGTCATATGTCGCCCGTGTTCTGCAGCAGGAGCCGGAAAACTCATACTATGTTCTGTTCCGCGCGCGCATTCTTGTTCAGAAAGGCGAGTACATAAAAGCGTCTTCGCTTCTCGATGTGTATGCCCGCACCGATACGACTGCCCGCGACTATCTTATTCTCCGCGCGCAGGTGCAGAAGAACTGGAACAGAAACACAACGGCTGCAATTGCTACTATAGAAGAGGCGCTCAAGCTGTATCCAGACGATACAGAAATCATACTTGCCGCTGCAAAGCTTGTAGCTGGCACTGGCATTAAAGCAGGCGGACAGAGCGCGGAACAGCTTGCCGGGTGGATTCTTGCGCGTGACCCGAAGAATGTCGATGCGCTGAGTATCCAGATTGCGGAGCTTGTCCGCGAGAAGAACTGGACGGCGGCATACAAATCGAGCACCGGCCTGCTGGCGCTCAAAAATGTTCCGTCTGACGCACTTTTTACGCATGTATCAATATGTCTTGCCGCTGGAAAGAAAGATGAGGCATGGCGCATTGCTTCGCAGCAGTATCAGGAAAAACCGAATGACGAGTCTGTTCTGCAGCAGTATGTGCGCGTTCTGATTGCAACGGGGCGCACGTCGGAAGCTTCCCGTCTTATTGCGCAGCAGCTTCCGTCTGTTTCGGCAAGAATGAAAAGTTTCTTCTATTATGAACGCAGTTATCTTGTAAGCGGGGAGGATGCTGTTCTTTCTGATCTCCGCGCAAGCCTTACTGCAAACCCGCGCAATCAGGATGCACTGTACCGCCTGTATCAGATTTATTACGGGAAAAAAGAGTACCGCAAGGCGCAGTATTACCTCAAGCAGGTAGTTGCGCTTAGTCCCGCCGACGACAATCTTCTGAGACTCAACAAGGAACTCGAAGGTTTGCTTTCAAAATAGCGCTATTCAGTAAAAAGAGCGCGTTTTTCGTATCTTGACGGTAAACAGTGTTAAATGCTATTCTTCTAAAACCTGAAATTTCAAATATAAGGAAGGAAAACAACATGTCGTTTGTCCCGTTTTTGGAAACTGCCGGTGCAGCTCCTGCATCAAGCTCTAGTCTTTTGATGACCGTACTTCCGTTCGTTCTCATCATTGTCATTTTTTATTTCTTTATTATCCGTCCGCAGAACAAGAAGCAGAAGGAAACAGAGAAAATGATTAAAGCCCTCAAAAAAGGGGACAAAGTCGTTACTATCGGCGGCATTCACGGTGTCGTCAGCTCAACGAAAGAGAATACAATTGTTGTCAAAGTAGACGACAACACAAAAATCGAATTCAACCGCTCGGCAATTTCGGGCGTTGAAGTAGAAAAAACAGAAGAGTCAAAATCTTCTGCTGATAAAAAATCAGACACCAAGCCTGCCGAAGCTGATAAAAAAGCTGAGGATAAAAAGGCTGATGAAGCAAAAAAATAAAGTTTCCGGAGTAGAAAATGAATAAGCGAAGCCGTTTCGTTATTATTCTGGTTGTTCTTGCAGTTTGCTTTGCGTTTCTGTGGCCGTCAATCAGCTGGTACGTACGTACCCCGAAAGACCAGCAGACGCTTGCACTCGGATCACTGGAGAAAATAAAGGACTATTCAACAGCAAAAGCAAGTGATGACGTGAATGCCATCAAAGCTGTTGCAAACAAAGATCCTGCGACTGTTCTTGACCCGTCATACAAATGGCTCGTCAAAATTGCGCGTCAGAATTACAAAGACATGGGCGAAAAAATGCCCGAGCCGGTAACAGTCAGTGTCGTTCTCAACTCTTTCTCAAACGAAAAAGAGCTTCTTGACGCATTTGAAGGACGCTACCGCGACGAGATTCTCGCCGCTAAAAAGCGCTACGAAAACTCTGTAAAGCTCGGCCTCGATTTGAGCGGCGGTATGAACGTTATCGTCCGTGCCGATCTCGACGAAGCTGTGAAGTCACAGGGCGATTCTGTTGCGACAGACAATGTCGAACAGTTCAAGAAAGATGCAATGGCTCAGGCGATTGAAACACTCACCGGCCGCATCGATAAATTCGGTCTTACTTCACCGGTTATCCGCCAGCAGGGCGAAGACCGCATTTATATTGAAATTCCGGGCGCTGCAGACAGTGAAAGCATCAACACCATCATCATGGGAAAAGGTATTCTTAATTTCCGTCTTGTTGATGGCACAGCAACAGAAAACTTCAACAACTACTATATGCAGCATGCTGCAAGTACATTCACTTCGACTGGTGCTCTTATTGATCCGACAATCATTCCTGAAGATGACGAAGTTATGGGCCTTTACGCAAAGGACGACTACGGTCTTGATGAACGCACAGGCTATCTCGTTGTAAAGAAGGAAGTCGCTCTCGAAGGAAAACACATTAAGTCAGCTCAGGTAAGTGCAGACAACATCACAAACAAACCTGAAGTCAACTTCGTGCTCGATTCTGAAGGCGCAGACATATTCGGCAAATTCACCGGAGCTCATACGGGCGAGAGCCTTGCTATCGTAAGCGACAACAAGGTCAAGTCATATGCACGCATCAACGAAGCAATCAACGGCGGTCAGGTAGCAATTACCGGATTCGGACTTGACGAGGCAAAGAACCTCCAGAAAGTTCTGCAGACCGCATGGCTGTCTGTTCCGCTTGAAGTCGAGAGCCAGCAGGTTATCGGCGCTTCTCTCGGAGACCAGGCAATTCATCAGGGTATGAAGGCTCTTGCAGTCGGACTTATCGCTGTTCTTGGATTCATGATGATTTATTATCTTGGCGCCGGTCTTAACGCCGTCGTCGCACAGATTCTCAACATGTACATCATGTTCAGTATTCTTTCCGCATTCAATTTGACGCTTACGCTATCCAGCATCGCCGGTATGATTCTTACCGTCGGTATGTCGGTCGACGCCAACGTTATTATTTTCGAGCGCATCAAGGAAGAGCTTCGTGCCGGCAAGAGCCGCGCCGCTGCAATTAATGCCGGATTCGACAATGCGTTCTGGGCAATCATGGACTCCAACATCACGACGTTCATCGCCGCAATATTCCTGTCACAGCTCGGAACTGGTTCTATCCAGGGATTCGCTGTCAGCTTGGCAATCGGCGTTGTTTCTTCTGTATTTACTGCGCTCGTTGTTTCGCGCCTTATGTTCGACTTCGGAACCGACGTCCTGCATAAACAGCACATCAGCATCAGCCCGAGGATAAAATAATGAAAAGAATTATTAAATTCAGCAAAGGTTTTCTTCCTTGCGTTATTCTGAGCAGTGCGCTCATTATCAGCGGCATCGTTGCTGTCTTTGTAAAGGGCATCAACTTCGGACTTGATTTTAAGCCCGGTATGCTCGAAGAAGTTCGCATTGCTCCGACAGTTATGGAACTTACTTACAACGGAACGGCAAACGTTTCCATTGATCCTTCTCCGGATGGCATGGACGTTGTTATCAGCGGTGTCGGCGCGGAAAATAAAACACAGCGTTTTCTCTATGTACAGAACAAGACTGTTTCTGAACTCGCTGCAAAACTTCAGACTATCGATGGAATTACCGCAAATGTTACAAAAGACATTGCTATTCCCGACAGCGGTCTGTTTGTAAACTCTTCTGTTTCAACAAAGCTTGGACCGGAACCGTTCCGCGTTCACGCATCAGACGGCACAACAACTGTCACTGCAGATGATGTCCGCAATGCTGTAAAAGACATTACCGGCTCTTCTGTAAAGGAACTCGGTACTGCCGGCGACAAGAGCTATCAGATTCGTCTTGGCGTTGCAACAGGTTCAGACGGAAAAACAGTACAGTCCGCAGCAGACGAAAAACTTGTTGCTGCGTTCGGCGCAGACAATGTTGCAATCATTTCATCAAGCTTTATCGGCTCACAGTTCAGCAAATCACTGGTCCGTGACTCGATTTTCCTTGTTCTTGCAACACTCGCACTGATTTGGCTGTATGCAACAATCCGCTTCCATTGGGACTTTGCTCTTGCATCTGTCCTTGCAGTTATCCATGATGCACTCATCATGGTAACGTTCATTACATGGACTCAGATGGAATTCAGCACCACAACACTCGCTGCAATTCTGACAATCATCGGTTATTCAATCAACGCAACTGTCGTTATTCTCGACCGTGTGCGCAGCGACATGAAGACGCTTGAAGTGCACAGCTTTACTGATATTCTCAACGAAGCTCTCACAGCGACACTGAGCCGCTCGCTCATCACGACAATCACGACTCTGTTCTCTGTTCTCGCACTGTTCTTCTTTACAACAGGTGAGATTCATGACTTTGCACTCGCTTTGACCGTAGGTCTTGTAAGCGGATGCTATTCATCAATCTTCATCAGCAGTGCATTCATTGCATTCGTCCGCAGAAACTGGACTTCAGGAGCTGCTGAGGCAATAAAGGCAAAGAACGTTGTTCAGATGGAGCCGCAGGCTTAATTACATAAGTGTGCACTTAT
>LAHS01000610.1_pt1 | contig 41296 bp, 28 predicted proteins | sample 329651 | NCBI WGS metagenome assembly LAHS01 (sample SAMN03275699, study PRJNA271635) | activated sludge metagenome | isolation source: sample C-1 Sludge from hydrolytic chamber (first chamber) of Anaerobic...
TAAGCATGATTCGCAACGCCACTCCCGCTTTTCCCCCTCTCCCCCGAGCTGGAACACACCTCCGGGTTGACCATTTGTTAAAGCCAGATTGTCACGAAATCGAGCCTTTTGCTATCGTTTTGACTTTTTGGCCAACAACGCTTCAGTCCTTCACTATCCCGTCATCTCACCCATTATTGGGACAATCTGCATGCGCCTGACCCTGGAAAAATGTCCACTGTCATGGCATATCAAATTATTTTAAAAGAAAAACGCCTACTTTGTTGGATTTATAAAGAAATGTTACTAAATTTGCTGGCAGATCTACAAAAACAAAAACTACGGTATATCCGAACCACATACTAAGACAAAGCCTTACCACCAAGGAGGATCACACCCCGGATTATCACCCAGCACCGTGAGACACCAGTCTTGCCCCCTCTCTCTGAAGGCATGTCCCATATACGTAAACGATAAAAACCATTATATCAAACTAAATTAAAAACGTCTATGAACCAAAAAATCAAAAGAGCCTCAATAGCGCTCAGTCTTGGTTTGGTCTGCACTGCTACCTTTGCGCAGCAGAGGCAGATTACAGGAACTGTGAAAGATGCCTCAGGCGAACCTATGATCGGCGTGACCATCGATGCAGACGGACAGGTAGCTGCCGTGACCGACATGGATGGCCGTTTCACCATCAAGGATGCCAAGCCCGGCACCAAACTCACCATCAGCTATGTGGGCTACTCTGACCAGAGCTTCACCGTGGGAAACAAATCGACCTTTGATGTTGTGATGAAAGAAGACAACCAGCAGCTCGACGAGGTGGTGGTAGTGGGCTACGGCACGATGAAGAAGAAGGATCTCACCGGATCGGTGGCCTCGATCAAGTCGGACGACATCAAGAATGTGGCTGCCAGCGATGCGCTCACGGCCATGCAGGCCAAGATTCCGGGCATGGATCTGACGCAGAACAGCGGACAGGCGGGCTCGAGCGTGAAGATGACCATGCGTGGCAACCGCTCCATCTCGGCCAGCAACTCGCCCCTGATCCTCGTCGATGGTGTGGAATATGGCTCCACTATCGATATCCCTGCATCTGACATCGAGAGCATCGACGTGCTGAAAGATGCTGCCTCGACTGCCATCTATGGTACCAAGGGTGCCAACGGCGTGATCATCATCACCACCAAGCGTGGCAAGGCAGGCAAGACTAAGGTAGATTTCAACGCTTACCTCTCGTTCAATACGCCCACTTCCATGGTCAAGGGTATGTACGGCGAGACTGAGGTGCAGCGCTTTGTAGATCGCGCCAACTATCAGGCCGACCTGAAATCGGGCAACTGGGGCAGCAGCAAGCTCTCGGCCGACGATCTCTCCATATGGATGAACCTGGAAGACGGAACGCCCCAGCTCGACATCATTCATGACGGGTCGTACACCGACTGGTATGACACCTTCATGCAGAATTCCACTACACAGAACTACGAGGCCAGCGTGAGCGGCGGCAACGAGAAGACCAGCTTCGCAGGATCTTTGGCCGCCATGTACGACAAGGGTCTGCTGAAGCACGATGCACAGGACCGATACAACGGCCGGCTGAGCTTCGACCACCAGATCAACAAGATCGTCAAGGTGGGTATGAGTGCCATGTTTACCTATAAGAGCCACAACTACAGGGCACCGCTCTTCAACGCTGCGCGCAAGATGACCTCTATCACCCACGCCTACCGGGCCGACAACGGTGAAATCTATAAGACTCCGAACCCCATGTATGCGGCTCATGTCAACCCGCTGCTCGACGAGGGCGACAACTTCCAGCGTAACTATGAGAACACGCGTCTCATCGGTACGGCCTACGTACAGCTCACGCCGTTCAAGGGTTTCTCGTTCAAATCGCAGTTCACGGCCGACCGCTACAACGGGCGCAACGGCCAGTACAGCGACTACGAGAGCGTATCCAACTATCAGGCACCGGGCGTAAGCACCATTGCCAACGGCCAGAGTATCAAGACCACCATCAACTGGCAGAATACGGCCAGCTACGCTTTTGACCTCGACAAGAACAACAGCTTCAACTTCCTTCTGGGTCAGGAGCTCTATCAGACCGTCAACGAGAACCTCGACGTGAATGGCTCTTCCATCAAGGAGCACTATTACAAGAGCTCGTTCTACGACGTGACCAAGATCGCCAGTCCTGCCGTCTCATCAGGCTATACCAAGCAGAGCTTGCTCTCCTTCTTCGGCCGTGTGAACTACACCCTCATGGACCGCTACCTCTTCGCCGCCTCGCTGCGTGCCGACGGCTCCTCGGTACTGGCCAAAGGGCATAAGTGGGGCTACTTCCCTTCGATGTCGGCAGGATGGCGTGTGTCGGAGGAAAGCTTCATGCAATCGACCAAAAGCTGGCTGTCTAACCTGAAACTCCGCGCATCATGGGGTATTTCCGGCAACGCGGCCGTCAGCCCTTATCAGACGCTTGCTACGCTGAGCCCCGCCGTAGAGGGCGGCACCGACATGCTGCCCATGTCGATGGCCAACCCTGACCTGACCTGGGAGACGACCAAGGCATGGAACTTCGGTCTCGACTTCGGATTCCTCGACGGACGCATCGGCGGCTCGCTCGACTATTACGTCACCCATACCGACGACCTGCTCTTCATGAAGAGCGCTCCTGCCACCTCGGTCTTCACCTCCGTACTCTCCAATATCGGTAAGACCAAGGGTAATGGTATCGAGGTCGCCCTCTATGCCATTCCCGTAAAAACCAAGGACTTCACCTGGAACATCGATGCCTCCTACTCGCACGCTTACGACGAGGTGAGCGAGCTGGCAGACGGTCTGCAGAAGAACGTTCTGGCCTATGATAACACCCTTATCGTGGGCGAGCCCGTGTCGATCTTCTACGACTACCAGACTGCTGGCTGCTGGGGCGTAGGCGAATTTGACAAGTATGTGACCGACATGGCTGCCAAAGGTGTCACCGTGGATCAGAGCGTCAGCGGATATGGCACACCGGGCACCGTGAAGATCGTGGATCAGAACGGCGACGGACAGATCGATGAGGACAACGACCGTATCTACTATCAGCGCTCGCCGAAACACATCTTCGGTCTGAACAACACCTTCACCTTCAAGGGCATCACCCTGAGCGTACAGGCTATGGCACGCCTCGGCGGATACATGGCTTACGAAGCCAACAACCTGATAGGCCTCGACGACAGCGATGCCAACTGGACCAACGTGGCTTACTGGACTCCCGAGAACGCCGGTGCTAAACTGCCCAACCCGGGATCTGATGCCAAGCTCTACGGACGATACAAGACTGCACTGCTCTATGAGAAGTCGGACTTCTTCAAGATCAAGGACATCACCCTGAGCTACAACCTCCCCAAGAACCTGATAGGCAGGGCTTACCTGAGCAGCGCACGCGTATATTGCTCGCTCAAGAACTTTATCACCTTCAGCAAGGTTGACAATTACGACTCGGAGATGGGCGGATCGATCAACTGGCCTATCGCCAAGCAGTTTGTCATCGGAGTTAATCTTTCTTTCTAAAACCCTTTAGATACTACACAACATGAAAAAGATATTAACATATATGATGGTCGGTACCATGCTCGCCGGAGTCACATCGTGCTCCGACTTCCTGGAGGAAGACAACAAGACCGGCCAGACTGCAGACCTGACTTACGCTACCAAGAGTGGACTCGACGGTCTGGACAACTCAGCATTCTCCTTTGCCCGCGGCTGGTGGGGTAAGGAAGCCGGACTGGGACTGGCGGAGTGTGGCTCCGACCTCTTCCTCGCTGCTGGCGACAACAAGCAGAAGTCGCTCGTGACTTACACCCTCACCTCGGCCAGCTCCGATGGTAAGAACGTGTCGGACGATGCCTGCCTCGATCATTATTGGGAACTGTTCTTCGACGGAGTGGACGTGTGCAACAACCTCCTGCTCTATGCCAAGCAGAACACAATCATCACCGACAACCAGCGCGAACACTACAACGGCGATGCCTACTTCCTCCGTGCGCTCTACTATTCGCAGATGGTGGCACTGTGGGGACCCCTGCCTTACAACGAGACACCTATCTCGGAGACCTCGACAACACCTGCGCGCGAGCCGGAAAACGTGGTCTATGCCAAGATCCTTCGCGACATCGACGAGTCGCTCAAGGCCTACAAGGCTGCCGGAGTGATGAGCAAGGCCGATGCCGGAGAGGCTGGACACGGATCGTATTACGCAGCCCTGGCACTCAAGGCACGTGTGGCACTCTATGCTGCTTCATGGCTCGGCGACAATGCCGTAGAGGGCTATAGCGGGCTCTATAAGATAGCCCAGGCAGCGGCAGAGGAGGTGATCAGCGGAAGCGGTGCCTCGTTCTACGACCGCTATGCCGACACATGGAACATGAAGAACGAGGACGTCACGGCCAACAAGGAGGCCATCTGGGGTGTCCACTATACCAATGCCCTCACCACGGGACAGACCGAAAACTGTATCCCTCATCGTTACAAGACCGATGCCAAGGGCGAACACCTCGACTTCTCGAGCCTCATCACCCGTACGGGCTATACCCGAGGCGGCAACGCCATGCTGCTGATGTTCCAGGGCTTGTGGAACAACTCTTCCGTGAAAGATATTGGTTCCAACGGAACCAAGGACAACTGCATCTTCGTTCGCGTGCTCGGTGCCACGACCTCTACAATCACATCGAAGGCTACCGGTAAGGATATCCAGGTTGACTATCAGTATTCTCCCTACGGCCGAGGATTCCAGCGCTACGAGCCGTCGCTCTACCTCTGGCGCACGCTTGAGAAGGATCGCGCCACCGACCAGCGTGCAGACGCTACGCTCCTCTCACACTATAACATCGTAGATGGCCTGCAGCAGAATCGTAGTGACTACTATCCGCTGATGGGGCAGCACATGACAAACGCCACCACTGCCTACGCTCAAGACGGCAACTACTTCAATGCCGGCGATACTGCCATCTACTTCTCTCCGCTCAACGGCGACTCTCCCGAGGGCAAGGCAGCACAGGCTTACGCCAAGAACCGCTACCGCATCATGTTCGCTCAGGGCGGAGACCTGCCCGTGTTCGATGCCAACGGACTGCCCACGGAGTCGGGTCCGAAGACCTCTGCCGTATATGGCGATGCCCGTTTCAATGCCGCGAAGGCTGGTGGCCTGCACATCTATCCCGGCATCAAGAAGTTCCTGGACGACCAGTATGACGCCAACTTCCCCACGTACGACATCAGCCAGCGCGACTTCATCGTGTTCCGCCTGGCCGAGATGTACCTCATCAAGGCAGAGGCACAGCTGGCACAGAACAACCAGAGCGGTGCTCTGGCGACACTCAACACACTGCGCAAGGCTCGTGCCGTCAAGGGTGCCGACAACAGCCTGAAGGGAACGGTTGCCATCAGCACCATTCTCGACGAGCGTGCCGTGGAGCTCTGTGGCGAGTTTCAGCGATGGTTTGACCTGAAACGTACCCATACGCTTGTGGATCGCGTGAAGCAACACAACGCCCAGGGCAAGGACAATGTGGCACTGAAGCACTATTATCGTCCTATCCCGCTGTCACAGCTTGATGCCTGTTCCAACGTAATCCAGGCTCCTGCCTCACAGGATGCTAACGGCGTGCTGAACTACTCTTCCACAGCCGACGGCTTCTGGCAGAACCCCGGATACTAAATTTGTGAGCTCCGTCCGCAGCCTCACCGCTGCGGATACTGTTCATCATGATCATAACGAAATAGCCTCACTGCTACGGACGGCTGTTCACCATGTTCAAAATAGGGCAGTATTCACCTCAAACTGCCCCTACCCCATCAACACAAAAGGACCCGGCACGAGCGTGTCGGGTCCTTTTCTATTCAAACTATTAGCGTTAAGCTTTGACCAGATCGGCTATAGAGAGAAGAGAGAAAGGGCGGAATAATAAAGAAAAACAGGACGTAACAACAAAGAAAAAGGGGATGAGCCAAGCCCATCCCCCTTTATTTTACAGGATTATCAAATGATTTCCGCACCGCAGGCCTGATCAATAGAACTTGAAGTAGCGGCGGGCGTTGTTGTAGGAGATATCCTCCACCATGCGGGCCAGTGCCTCACGGTCGTTGGGCAGCAATCCCTTCTCCACATCGTTGCCCAGCAGATTGCAGAGCAGACGGCGGAAATACTCGTGGCGAGGATAGCTCAGGAACGAACGGCTGTCGGTCAGCATGCCCACGAAACGCGAGAGAAGGCCCAGCACCGACAGGGCATTCATCTGGCGGGTCATGCCGTCGAGCTGATCGTTGAACCACCAGCCCGACCCAAACTGAATCTTACCAGGCTCGCTGCCGTCCTGGAAATTGCCCAGCATGGTGGCGATAACCTCGTTGGCACAGGGGTTGAGCGTATAGAGAATGGTACGCGTGAGCTGTCCGTTCATGTTGAGTTCGTTGAGGAAATGACTCATGGCGCGGGCAGTATTAAACTCACCGATAGAGTCGAATCCGGTATCAGCACCGAGCTTGTTATACATCAGCGTGTTGTTGTCGCGAATGGCACCGTAGTGGTATTGCTGTGTCCAGTCGGCGGCGTGATCCATGATGGCACAGTCCTTCAGGAAGGCATGCTTGTACTGATGCACCTCCATCTCGGAGAGCTGCATGCCACGCAGGGCCTTGGAGAAGATGGTCTCGATCTGCGAGTCGGTGTAAGGCTCGTCGTAAAATTCCTCGATGCCGTGGTCGGAGAGCTTGCAGCCATTTGCGGCGAAGAAGTCATGACGGCACTGCAGGGCATCGATCATGTGCTGATAGCTGTCCACCTCTACCCCGCTCACCTCGCCGAGCTTCCGCATATAGTCGGCAAAGTCGGGCTTTTCTATATTCTGCGCCTTGTCGGGACGCCATGCCGGTATCATCTTGATCTCGAATCCGCTCTCCCGTGTCTGCTTATGATAGCGCAAATCATCTACTGGATCGTCTGTGGTACATACACACTCCACATGGTAATGACGCATCAGGCCACGAGCACTGAACTCGGGGAGCTTGAGCTTCTCGTTGCACTCGTCGTAGATCTCGCGTGCCGTCTTCGGCGAGAGCTGCTTGGTGATGCCGAAAGCCGTCTTCAGCTCGAGGTGGGTCCAGTGGTAAAGGGGGTTGCGGAACGTATAAGGCACGGTCTCGGCCCACTTCTCAAACTTCTCCCAGTCACTGGTGTCCTGACCCGTACAGTAACGCTCATCTACACCGTTGGTGCGCATGGCACGCCACTTATAGTGGTCGCCACCCAGCCAGAGCTCGGTGATGGAACTGAACTGATGGTCGTCGGCCACCATCTGCGGTATGAGATGGCAGTGATAGTCGATGATAGGCATCTTGGAAGCATGATTGTGGTACAAATCCTGCGCGGTCTCTGTCTCCAGCAGGAAGTTTTCGTCCATGAACTGTTTCATAAAATTTTGATTTGTCTTATTTGAGGTTACTATATACAAAGTAGTCTTTTCTGGCAGGCCACAGCCAGATTTTCTCTTTCTTTCCCCATGCGCAACGGCCGGCGTCTGCCCGGCGCGCTGTTTGGGATTCTCTGAGGTTGTGTACGCAAAAATAGCACAATTTATTTGAAATATCAAGGCTTTTAACTATATTTGCACAAAATAGACCACAACCACAACTCATCATTCTATGAATAACGTTTTGCTGATTTATACCGGTGGTACCATAGGCATGGGGAAGAATCCCATTAGCCACGCTCTGGAGCCGCTGGACTTCAACCACCTTGTTAGCTCTATGCCAGAGTTTAAGCTCATCGAAGCCCACGTCGATGTGTTCCAGTTCACACCACCAATCGACTCCAGCGACATCTCCCCCGAGAAGTGGGCGCACCTCGTGCGCATCATCACCGACAACTATGCCAACTACGACGGCTTCGTCATTCTGCATGGTACCGATACCATGGCCTATACCGCCTCCGCACTATCCTTCATGCTCGAGAATCTCACCAAGCCCGTCATCCTCACGGGATCACAGCTGCCGATGGGACAGCTGCGCACCGATGGCAAGGAGAATCTGGTGACGAGCATCGAGCTTGCGGCACAGAAGGACTGCCACGGCCATGCACGTGTGCCCGAGGTGTGCATCTATTTCAGCGGACAACTGGTGCGCGGCAACCGCTCCACCAAGATCGATGCGGGTGGCTTTCATGCCTTCGACACGTTCAATTATCCCCATCTCTGCGATGCTGGCGTGGGCTTCACCTTCCACGATCACCATATCCTGCAGCCCGACTTCGATAAGCCGATGATCCCCCATCAGGCCATGGATCCCAATATCGTGATATTCAGTCTCTTCCCCGGCGTACAGGAAGCCATCGTCCGCAACGTGCTCATGGCCAAGGAGGTGCGTGGCATCGTGATGCGAACTTTCGGCAGTGGCAATGCACCGCAGTCTCTATGGCTCATGAAACTGCTGCGCGAAGCCTTCGAACGTGGCATAACGGTGGTAAACATCAGCCAGTGTGTGGCCGGCACCGTAGAGATGGACCGGTATGATACAGGCTGGCAGCTCAAGCAGAACGGGGTCATCTCCGGGTACGACAGCACCGTAGAGGCCGCTGTCACCAAGCTCATGTATCTCTTCGGACAGTATGATGACCCTCACATTATCCGACAGCTGATGAACCGATCGCTGGCCGGCGAGATCAGTCTGTAGGTCTCAGCCCGCACAGCGCTGCAGTCTTACGGCCGCCTCGCGGCACCTTAATCCATTTGGTGCCATAGCCTTGTAAATGCTTGTATCATAAGGCTATAAGTGCGTTCCTACTCGACGAAGAGACAAAAGGACAGGAGTGGGGTTGCGATTAATGCTTATTCGCAATGCGATTAATACTTATTGGCAACGCGAATAATACTTATTCGCATCGCGATTAATATCGAATCGCAACGTCGATAAACACAATCTTAAAACTCAATCATGCCAAAATAAAAGGGGCCTCAAGCTTTTCGAAGGGGTAAATTGGACTGGCAACCTTACTAATCGCTCACATCATACTCCACCTGTAACACGAACCGATAGTCCGGCAGCACATGGATCAGCTTTTGAACCAGATGCTCGCGATAGGCATCAAAGTCGAGAACATCAAACGAGCACACCACATCGAGACGTATGGTCTTGCTCTCCCGTTCCATATAGAAGGCGTGCGTGCCCACCACATCCTTCTCGTCGGCCAGAGCCTTATACACCATTTCCCGTTTCTCCCGCGACTCCGGGTCATTGCATACCGCATAGATCCCAAAGTAAAGCACCACCCCTTCATCGGCGTAGATCTCGTTTTGCATACGGCGGGTAAGCAGATAGATGTCTGAAGCCTTCATATCGTCGGGGACCTCAATATTCACCGAACCTACGGTAAACTCCGGACCGTAGTTGTTGAGTATCATGTCGTAAGCACCGCTCACGCCCGGATACTCCACGATGCGCCTCTTGAGCCTTCGGGTCGTCTCTGCACCGACTCTGGCTCCGAGCAGATCATTGAGGGTCACTCGGATAAGATCGAACCCTGCCTTGATGATCACCACGGAGATAACGATGCCGAGCCACCCATCGACATTGACCTGCCACACCACCATAACGACGGCCGAGATGATGGTAGAGCTCGTCACCACCGCATCGAAGAGCGAGTCTGTGCCCGAGGCTATGAGGCTCTGGCTCTGCACCCGCTTACCCACGCGCCGGGTATAAAGCCCGAGTAGCAGCTTGCCTGCAACGGCAGCGATCATCACAACAAATGCAGCGGCACCATAATGGGTATCTCCTCCATGGATAATGGCATGGATCGACTCGCGCAATGACGTAACGCCGGCGACCAGCACGATAAGCGAGATGACGGTGGCCGAGAAATACTCTATACGCCCATAGCCCAGAGGGTGATTCTTGGTAGGCCGTCGAGTGGCCAGCTTGGCTCCGATAATCGTGATAATCGACGACAGCGCGTCACTCAGATTGTTCACGGCATCAAGAATGATAGCTATCGATCCCGACAACGCTCCCACGCCAGCCTTGAAGGCTGACAGCAACAGGTTGACGACGATTCCTACGCCACTCGCGCGTATGATTTCTTTCTCTCTGCTCATCTTCGAATGTGATCTCCTCTTCATATCTCTGCCTAAAAAAGGCCGCACGACGTTTTACGCCATGCAGCCTCTTCATATTTCTCGGAATAATACGGGCTGTTATGCCAGCACTACCTTTCCGTTCTCGCCCTTTACCTTACCTTCTTTCAGCAGCCAGCCGATGCCGAGCAGCACCTCTGTTTCTGTCTTGGCGGTAGCCTTAACCAGCTCAGCCACAGACATTGCAGCACCTGCAGCCGACAGAGCCTGATAAACGTCACCGGCGCGGAAACCGGCATTCTCTGCGTCAACAAGCACTTCTGCCTTCTTTACTGATCTTTTCACTGTAGCCTTGGCCGGCGCTGCAACCTTATCGGTTACCTTCTTAGTTGTAGTTTTCTTCTCTACCATGATAATTAGAGTTTCTATAAAATAAAATAATAATCTATAATTTGATAGTGACAAAATTACGATTTTTATTTCATTCGACAACAAAAGAAAATGGAAATAATACTATAATAGCCGCATTTTTGACTAATTGAGAAATTCTTCTTGATCTATATCAACAAAAAAAGTGCACCATAGTGGCACACTCAACAACCTATTTCTCATTAACTCTATGTTTCTTCCTATCCCTCAGCAACATGTATCTCTATCCCACTTCGGGAAATCGGATCAAGAAAGCGGTGCGCACGAGACTCGAACTCGTGACCTCCTGCGTGACAGGCAGGCATTCTAACCAACTGAACTAGCGCACCCTGTTCGTGAAAACAGCGTTACCGTTAAAAGCAAATAGAAGCGGTGCGCACGAGACTCGAACTCGTGACCTCCTGCGTGACAGGCAGGCATTCTAACCAACTGAACTAGCGCACCAATCTCTTGGCAGCACTGCCATTTGTTTTAACGGCTGCAAAGGTACTGCTTTTCTTCTATCCTGCCAAATAAATCTTGCAGTTTTTTACAAGAAAAAACGCATCAGCCGCACATCGTGATACTTTCCGCTCTCCTGCAGCCAGTCGTTGAGCACCCCGGCATCGCGGAATCCCACCTCGGTGAATGCCCTCAGACAGCCCTCATTCTCCACGTCGATGAAGGCATAGAGCTGGTGCATGCTGAGCACGCGCCGCACGTAATCGATGATCTGCAGCAGTGCCGCCCGACCATAACCGCGGTCGCGATAATGCTGCTGTATTACCAACCCGACCTCGGCCCGATTATGCTGCGGGCTGAAATTGGCCAGATCTATCATGCCCACCACTTCGCCTCCGACATTCTCTATAACAAGCCTCAGCTGCCGGTCGGTATAGATGTCTCCGGTTGCATTGGCCAGATACTCATGCAGGGCAAAGCGGGAATAAGGGGTGTTGGTGATGCCTACGTGCCACAGCGTGCGGTCGTTCTCTATGCGGTACAGCAGGTCGAGGTCCTCGGGCTCGAGGGCCCGCAGCGTTACCTGGGGCAGGTCGTCAGTCGAGATAGGGGTGATATTCATTCTTCCAGTATGTTTTGATGAGTTATCAATAGTCGGGTTTCGGGATCGTAAGTAGCAATATGGGCGTGCAGTGCAAGCCGGGCATGATGGTTGAGAATCTCACCGTAAGAGTAACGGCTCACGTCATACACCCTGAAGACGGTGGCGTCGTCACTGGTCTGCACTGCTCCGTCGCCCGCAAACGAGGCCCGCAAGGCATGGTGCCGCACCAGATGGCGGCATTGTTCTGCATGAGTGCCATCGCCGTCGAAGACATACAGCGGCACCGTCCGATTGCGGGGTGACACAAAACCGAGGCTGTGTCTCACCCTGCCCATCAGCATGCCCGACAGCGCCATGGCGGCCTTGCACATGATACCCACCCTGATCGGAACACCGAGAAAGAAGCTCAGATGACCGAAATGCTTGCGGAGGAAGATGAACATCGCCTCATAGAACACGTGTACATAGCGGAAATTGCTCTTCTGGGTGCTCGCTCCCTTATAATGCAGGATACGAAGGGGCAGATACCAGTTGTCCCAGCCACCACGAAGCAGCCTGTAACTCAGGTCGATGTCTTCGCCATACATGAAGAAATCCTCATCGAGCAGACCCACCTGGTCGAGTGCCCGCCGCCGCAACAGGCAGCAGGCACCGCTCATGATGTCAATCTTCGCCGGCTGATCCCAGGGCAGATACCCCATGTAATACCTGCCGAAGCGGCGGCTCTGCGGAAACCTGCTGCACAGTCCCACCATCTTATAGAAGGCCGTCATGGGCGTAGGCACACCGCGCCGCGACTCCCTGGCATCGGTTCCGTCGGTCTTCATCATACGCACGCCTAAGCCGCCGCAGCGCTCATGGGCGTCCATGAAGGCCACACTCTCACGCAGCACCTCCTCGCCCACTATGGTGTCGGGGTTGAGCAGCAGCACATACTCGCCGCCGCTCTGCTCTATGGCTCGGTTGTTTGCTTTGGCAAACCCAAGGTTCTGAGTGCTCGCCACAAAGGTTACCCACGGGAATCGCGGCTCCAGATAGCTGAGTGAGCCATCGCGCGAATGGTTATCAAAGACGATAACCTCGGCCTCCATGCCGTCAATAGCACGTTGTACCGAACGCAGGCATTGCTCCAGGTAATGCCTCACGTTATAGCTGACGATGATGACAGAGAGTTTCAATCCTTCAGTATCTATCCTGTTTTCTGCTCGTCCCCGGTCGATTCAACCCTCATTTCCCGTTTCCTGCTCGCAGCGCGCTGCCGAGGGATAGACAAAGCACATGCTCAGCAGACCAATGATAGCCAGATATCCGAAAGCCACATTCATAAACTGATAATAGAGAAAGGTGTTGACCATCATCGGGATAGAGAGCATGTCGAGCCTTACCACGCCCCACTTCTGCAATGCCGGCACGGCATTTCGCTCAAAATCACGATGTACAAATCCGAACTTGAACAGTCGCACGGCCAAGGGGATAAAGCAGATCGTGCCGATCTCCATCACGATGGCGAGGTAATATTCTACCATCACGGCGTCTGTATCAAACCACGGCTCCATCCAATCGTTCTCGAAAACGAGAACCATCAGCAGGCAGACGACAATGGGGAAATAGAAACAGGCCATGAGAACCTTACGAACGAGATCCATAGGAATTGCAATTTTAAAAGATGAAGAATGGGAAATGGGAAAAATGATGTGTGGGAAACACCTTCTCACGACATCGGCGTGCGGTTGAGAATGGACCGCCCGAGCGTCACCTCATCGGCATATTCCAGCTCGTTGCCCACCGAGATGCCGCGGGCTATGACGCTGAGCTTCACGCCGTAGGGCTTGAGCAGGCGCGACAGATAGAAGTTGGTGGTGTCACCTTCCATCGTGGAACTCAGGGCGAAGATCACCTCCCTGATCTCGCCTTCAGCCACCCGTTTTACCAGTGATTCTATCTCGAGGTCGCTGGGCGAGATACCGTCCATCGGCGAGATGACGCCTCCCAGCACATGATATACGCCATGATACTGCTGCGTGCCCTCCACCGCCATCACGTCCTGCACGTTCTCCACCACGCAGACGGTGGTGTGGTCGCGCTGGCTGCTGGCACAGATGGGGCATACGTCGGTATCGCTGATGTTATGACACACCTTGCAATACTTGATATTCTTACGCACATACGCCACCGAGTCGGAGAACGTATCGACCGCCTCGACCGGCTGACGCAGCAGGTACAGCACCAGACGCAGGGCGGTCTTACGGCCTATGCCCGGCAGCTTCGCAAACTCGTTGACCGCCTTTTCAAGCAGCGAGGAAGGATATTGTTCCATAAAAATCAGCCCCATCCGCCTTCTCCGGGAAGGGGGAGGAGGCTTCTCTCCGCGGCTGGTGCCGTGGGGGGCGCGCGTTATCGTTGTAAAATCTAAGGGGGAACTTCTGCTGTTCTCTTCTTTCCGAAACATTCAGGGAGCTTACGTTCGCTCCCGCTCTCGCCCCATCTGCGGGGGAGCGGAGAGACTACAGGTAAATGCCGAACCCGATCTTCAAGCCGATGGTAGAATAGTCGGAATGCTTCTTAAAGCTCTGCTGATAATAGATCGAAGGCTCGATGGTCACCGTACGGCTGAGGAAGAAGGCGTAACCCACCTCCACGCCGGGCATGAGGTCGTTGTAACTGTGGTTGGCATGCAGCAGCTTACAGTTGGCACCCAGGAAGATACCGTTCTGCGTGATGTAATAACGGCCGCCCACACCTACGGTAAAATCGTTCGAGGCACCCTTGCCCTGGTGCTCGAAACCAGCCTCACCGAGCACCATGAGGTTATCGGCCAGGAAGTATCCGGCTTTGGCCTGCACACCGAGCGAAAGCTCCTTGGTACCGTTGTAGCTCAGGTCCAGACCCGACAGCGAGGCACCGATATAAGTCTTCTCTTCTTCAAACTGTGCACTGGCCGACAGCGTCGTTAACACCACCACGAGGAGCATCAATAATTTCTTCATTGTCTTGTTTTTTTATTTATCCTTACTATGAGCAAAAACCGTCGTCGCATACTCTGTTACTGCCCTCACAGACACAGCTTTCGGGCAGTGCAAAGAGGCAGAAAGCGACAACGTCACGGCTGCAAAAGTAATGTTTATTTTTGAAATAACGAAAAAATAGCACTACCTTTGCGCCCGTTAGATATTAAAAATCGTATTCAGATGACCCGACAACTTCTTCTTTCCCTATACCTTCTCTTCTCAGGGCTCGTGCTCCATGCGCAGCCCATGCCCTCGCCCAAATACGAGGTTCGGGCAGTATGGCTCACCACCATCGGCGGGCTCGACTGGCCGCATCGTTATGCCCGGAGCGCCACAGGCATAGCACACCAGCAGGAAGAGCTACGCCATCTCCTCGACCGCTATCAGCAGGCGGGCATCAACACCGTCCTGATCCAGACCCGCATACGCGCCACCACCATCTATCCCTCGCAGTATGAGCCGTGGGACGGCTGCCTGAGCGGCGACCCCGGACGCTCGCCCGGCTACGACGCACTGCAGTTTGCCATCGACGAATGTCACCGCCGCGGCATGGAACTGCATGCCTGGGTGGTGACCCTGCCCGTAGGAAAATGGAACGGCAAAGGCTGCACCGAACTGCGACGCAAGCTGCCCGGCGACATCAGGCGTATAGGCCCCGATGGCTATATGAACCCGGAAGACCCGCGTACGGCCTCATATCTCGCCGACATCTGCGAGGAGATCACCCGCCGTTACGACATCGACGGCATTCACCTCGACTATATCCGCTATCCCGAGACATGGCCCATCAGGGTCTCACGCGATGAAGGGCGACGTAACATCACACGTATCGTCGAGGCCATTCACCGCCGCGTGAAGCAGCTCAAGCCGTGGGTGAAGATGAGCTGCTCGCCCATAGGCAAGTTCGATGACCTCTCGCGCTACTGGTCGCACGGCTGGAATGCCTACACCAAGGTGTGTCAGGACGCGCAGGGGTGGCTTCGCACGGGACTCATGGACCAGCTCTACCCCATGATGTATTTCCGCGAAGATCAGTTCTTTCCCTTCGCCATCGACTGGGCGGAGCAGCGTTACGGCCGCACCGTGGCACCCGGACTGGGCATCTATTTCCTCGATCCGCGTGAGGGCAACTGGCGGCTCGACGACATTACGCGCGAGCTCCACGTGCTGCGGCAGTACCATCTGGGACAGACTTACTTCCGTGGGAAGTTCCTCACCGACAACTGTCAGGGCATCTACGACTTCGTGTCGCGCTTCAATGCCACCCCGGCCCTCGTGCCGCCCATGACGTGGGAGCATGCCCCCAGGCCTGCATCGCCCTCGGCCTTCACCTTATCGGCTGGCGGCATCGGCTGGCAGGGCACCGCACCTTATTATAATATATACAGCAGCCGCACCTATCCGGTCAACACCGACGACCCCGCGAACCTCGTAGCCGTGCGCCTTGCCGCCACCTCGCTCGCCCTCCCCACGGCCGGCCGTTATTTTGCCGTGACCGCCATGGACCGCTTTGGCAACGAGAGCACACCGCTTCAGAGTCATAGCCGCCCCCAAACCGATGCGCCCGCTGCCGAGCTTCTCGGCTGTGACGGCACCACACTTCGCCTCCCCACACAGGCACGCGACCTCGATGCCGACCTCCTGACGATAGAGACCCTGCAGGGCAGCACCATCGCCACACGTATCAACCGGGGCCCGACCCTCAACATTGCCAGCCTCCCCGAAGGCACCTACGTCCTTCGTTCGTTGGGAAAGAAAAACGTCAGCCATCGCCTTGGATTCTTCAAGGTTGACCGACGCAAACACTGAGCAGGGCACCCTGCCCCCGGACGACCAGAAGGTCAGAAGACAGAAGATCCTGCACCGTCACATGGCGATGCAGGATCTTCCGTCGTTTTACTTCATGAGCTTCAGGTCGTAATTCATACCTTCTGCAGCCACGGCCTCCCTGAAGTCGGGACCTACCACGCGCAGCGTAGAGTCGTTGAGCACCTTCAGCATCAGGGCATCGTTCTTGCCCATGGCCAGTTTGTAGTAGGTGCTGCCGTCCTTGCTGATTGTTTCTGTCTTACCGCTGTAGTTCTCGTTTTCGCCCACCTTGGTTTCTGTCTCCATGTAAGCCTCGTTGAGAGCAAAGGTAGAGTCGCCGTTGAGCACGACGTGATAGCGTATGCCCTCTACATCGGCTGCAGGGAGCATGCCCTCATATACGGTGCTGTCGGCACCTGCCGCTGCCGTGTCGGTCGCAGCCGAGTCAGCGGCAGCACCGTTTGCAGCAGTATTAGTTTTGTTTCCGTTGCACGATGCCATCAAGGCGGCACATGCGATCATCATAAATGTGACTTTCTTCATTTCTTACAAATTAATTTGGGTTAATTACTGTTTTTATACCGTAGTACTTTTTACTCAGACTGCTATTGATCTGCAAATATATACGTTTTGTAGTAAAAATGAAATATTGTTGTGTTAAAAAATATAATCGGCAGACATACCCCCCCCCATGCAAATCAAACAAATAGCCCGCACCTGCGCGTTTATCGCAGCATCGCATCACGATTAATACTTATTCGCATCACGATTAATACTTATTCGCATCACGATTAATGCTTATTCGCACCACGATTAATGCTTATTCGCAGCGCCAGTAAATACCTATTTGCATCACGACCTGCACTGATTCGTGTAAAGCCCCCATTTGCACGTATTTGCATCACCATTTGCCCGATGCTCCTGTCGTATTGGCATCTCAGCAAAACAGCGACGATGCACGCATCGTCGCTGTAGAAAGATAGCTGCCGGTTATAGGGCAACAAGGACAGAAGACTGCGCCTGCCTCCTTACCCCAGCATAACCATTATACCGCCAATCACGATATAGCCGATGGCGTAAGGCAGGGCGGCACGGAGGATCTCACCGTCACGCCCCTGCATGTTGCAGGCTGCCGTAGCGATGGCGATGCTCTGTGGCGAGATCATCTTACCGCCCGTAGCTCCGGTGGTATTGGCTCCCACCAGCCAGTTGGGGTCGGCATAGTTGAGCTGGTGCGCCACATTGGCCTGCAGCTTGGCAAAGAGAATGTTCGAGGAGGTATCGCTGCCCGTGACAAACGTGCCGATGGCACCGATCAGCGGGGCGAAGAGCGGATAGAGCTGACCCGTGACGGAGGCCAGGGCCGAGGCGATCACGACGATCATGCCGGCATAGTTCATCACCGACGCCAGCGACACGAGGCTGATGATGGTGACCACCGTCTTTCTCAGATTAACCAGCGTGCGCGCCAGTATCACCATGAGCCGGTGGAAAGACAGCCCCTGTATGAGTCCGCCGATACAGCTTCCGAGGAAGAGCATCAGTCCGGCGTTGCTGATCCAGCCGAAGTTGAACGTGGTACCGTCGGCATAGATCGGCAGGGCCACATGGCTCACCAAGTGCGATTTGAGGAAGCTGTTGATGTCGGGGAACAGCGGACCGCTCAGCAGAATGAACAGCAGGATAAAGAGATACACGCTCCAGGCGCGGAAAGTCTCGCCCAGGCTGTAGTGCTTCACGTTAGTCTTATCCTTCTTCGGGGCAAAGAGGCGACTATAGACGATCAGTGCCAGTATGGCTGCCACGCTGCCGATGATGGCCGGCGTCTCTGCACCGAGGAACATGGCCACGATGTATTGCGTCGCCAGCGAGATGCCGCCCACCCAGAGAGAGAGGAGGATATTCTTCACGATGGCGCCCTTGCTATGGTTGGTGAGCGTAAGAATGACAAACGGCAGAATGATGAAAAGCGGCGAGAGCTGCACCACGCAGTGGGTAGATACCTCACGAATGAGCTCAGCAGAGGCAGCGCCGCCAGGAGCCACCTCGTTGCAGAGCGTGATGACCGGCACACCCACGGCACCGAATCCGGTGGGCACCGTGTTGGCTATCAGTGCCACGAGAGCGGAGAACAGAGGCTTGTAGCCCAGCGAGATCAGGATCGCGGCGGGAATGGCCACAGCCGTTCCGAAGCCCGCCATACCCTCGAGCAGTCCGCCGAACCCCCACACCAGCATGAGCACCGTCACGCCGTCATCGTCGGAGAAGGAGGTAAACTGGTTCTTGATGACCTCGATCTCGCGGCTCTCCACCAGCACATTGTAGGAGAAGATGGCCATCAGAATGATGATGAGGATAGGGAACACGGCCTTGAGCACCCCCTCGATCACGGCCCAGCCCACTCCGCCGAGGGTGAAGTTGTCGGGCGCAAACCCCATGGCGGGGGCCACAAACAGTGCCAGGGCTATGGTAACGATGAGCGTAAGGAGGGCACTGAGGTGTCCCGCCATCTTGAATCCGAGCATCAGGACGAAGAGCAGGACGATAGGAACGATTGCAATAAGAGCAGCCATAAGCGTATAAAGATTTTTAGTTTATGTTTACAGATTGGTTCTAACGTGTTGTCAAAGATAACACTTTTATACGAGTTTGATGACCTTTCGACGTGAAATAAATGATTCGTATTACATATTGTTAACACGAAGGCGAATTTCACTATTTTTAGGTATTGCGGCGTAGGGGGTGAGTCAGTAACTTTGCACTGTCAATTCAGATTCCATTCTCATGCCCCAATATAGGTTTTTTATCACATGGTGTCTTATCCTCCTCTCCAGTGCTGTCTTCTCTCAAACCCCTCTGAGGGGTAAGGTCGTATCGAGCGATAGCCATGAACCCATTATCGGGGCTACGGTCAGGGCCGATTCCCCCGGCATGACGGTAGCCACCGACTCCTTAGGGCGTTTCTCCATCAAGGCAACGGCCGGAACCCAGCTTCACATTTCTTATATAGGCTACAAGATACTCATCGCCACGCTGTCGGCCGACGGGGTGTATGAGCTTCACCCCGATGAGCATGCCCTCGGCGAGGTGGTGGTCACGGCGCAGGAAGGGCGCTCGCTCCATACCTCCTCGGTCATTCAGCGGCATGCCATGGAGCACCTGCAGCCCTCCAGTTTTGCCGATCTGCTGGAGCTGCTGCCCGGCGGACGATCGTTCGACCCTAACCTCGTGGAGCCTAACACCATTCATTTGCGCGAGACAATGCCCTCTGCCAACCGCGATTATGCCTCCTCTGCTCTCGGCACACAGTTTGTGATCGACGGTGCTCCCATCAGCACCAATGCCAACATGCAGTATCTCAGCGGCTCGTCGGAGCTGCAGGCCACCAGCCGCGACTTTACCAACAGCGGCGTAGATATGCGCACACTGTCAACCGACGACATCGAGTCGGTGGAGGTCATACGCGGCATTCCTTCGGTGGAATACGGCGACCTGACGAGCGGCCTCATCAAGATCAGGCGCAAGCAGGGCGGTCATGGGCTCTCCGCGAGGCTCAAAGCTGACATGTCGAGCAAGCTCTTCTACCTTGGAAAGGATATGGAGTGGGCCAACGGCACCACGCTCAACGTGTCGGCCGACTATCTGCTTGCCAGTGCCGACCCGCGCAACACGCTGGAAAACTACAGTCGGGTGACGATCTCAGCGCGTGCCGGTCAGCGCTGGCAACGCGCGCATTACACCATGAATCTGCACGGGAGCGTGGACTACACCGGATCGTTTGACCGTGAGAAGGTGGATCCTGACCTCAACTACGGACAGGTGGACCGCTACAAATCGTCGTACAACCGGGTGGCCGTGTCATCGTCGTTCGATCTCAGGCGTCGCGACCATGAAGGCTGGTTCAGGTCTCTGGCCATACAGTTTGCCGGGTCCTACGAGCATGCCCTGCTCTCCCGCACGCGCCTCGTGCAGAACTCGCGCACCACTACTGCCGCCCTCTCTACCGTCGAGGGGGAGAGCGACGGCATAATCCTGCCGTATAGCTACACCGCTACACAGGACGTGGACGGCAAGCCACTCAACCTCTTTGTGAAGGCCAACGCCACCTTCCGCGTACCCTCCCAGGTGCTTACCAACAGCACGCTGATAGGCATGAGCTGGAATATGGACAAGAATGTTGGCGGCGGACAGGTCTTCGATCCGCTGCACCCGCTCTATCCCGGCACGGCAACCCGACTGCGCAAGCTCAGCACCGTGCCCGCCAACCACACCCTTTCGGCCTTCGCCGAGGAGCGGCTGGGCATGAAGGTGGGTAAGGGCAGGGTGGATATGGTGGTCGGTCTGCGTGCCACGGAGATGCTCAACCTGCCGTCGTCGTACCTCATGCACGGCAGGATCTATCTCGACCCACGGGCCAACATCGGACTGACGCTGCCGCGATTCCTCATCGGCGGCCGGCATTCTACGCTGCGGCTCACCTTCGGTATCGGTCAGCACACCAAGAATCCCACCATGGATCAGCTCTTTCCCTCACCGATCTATCTCGACATTGCCGAGCTGAACTATTATCACCCCCGCGAGGACTACCGGCGGGTACGGCTCATGACCTACGTCATCGATGCCACCAACCAGCAGCTGCGACCTGCCCGCAACCTCAAATGGGAGGTGGGAGCCGACTGGGATATCGGCAGGAACCGTATCTCGGTGGACTATTTCCGCGAGAACATGACCTCAGGATTTCGCGAGATGGTGACCTATGCGCCCTATCTGTACAAGAGGTACGACACCTCGGGAATCGACGCAGAGACCCTCACCTCGCAGCCCGACATCAGCCAGTTGCCTTTCACCACGGTTCAGGAGCTCTTCGGCCATTACTCCACGGGCAATGGCAGCCAAACGCTCAAGCAGGGCATAGAGTATCAGATCACAACCCAGCGCTGGCAGGCACTGCACACCCGGCTCACCATCGCCGGTGCATGGTTTCTCACCACCTACCGCAACTCGCAGGTCATCATGGAGCGTCCCGGCACCGTCATCGACAACAGGCAGATACAATATGTGGGCATCTACAAGGATAATGACGGCGTGACCAACGAGCAAGCCAACACCAACTTCACCCTCGACACCGATATTCCCAAGCTCAGGCTCGGCTTCTCGCTGTCGGCCCAGTGTGTATGGTTCACCTCGTCGCAGCGTAAGGCCCTCAGCAATATACCCCCGATGCCTACATGGATCCGCAGGGCGTGGTGCACGACTGGCAGAGCGGCGATGAGAACGACATCTATCTGAAGTGGCTCGTCCGCACCCACACCGATTCAGAATACCAGCGCAACACGGTGCCCTTTGCCATGAACCTGAACTTCAAGGTGACCAAGAGGCTGATGGCCGACCATATCACCATTGCCATGTTCTGCAATCGTATCTGGGACTATACCCCCGACTACGAGAGCCGTGGATTTACCATTCGCCGCCATGTGCGTCCTTATTTCGGACTTGAAATGAACTTCAAAATATGAAATATCTTTTTTCACTCACACTCCTCACCCTGTCGCTTCTGACCCTCACCGGCTGCCACAGCGACCACGATGAGCTCTTCACCACGGCGATCCTCACCATCGACGGCGGCGACACCATCGCCATAGAGCGCGTGCGGGCCACTGCCACGCTCACCAATCTCAACACCCATCAGACCGTCTCCTCGGGCTCCTTCAATGGCAGCGGCGTGGCCATCAGCGTGCTGCGCGGTGCCTATCAGGTGAGCATCGAGGGACAGATACGTTACGAGGATCCGCAGCAAGGGGTGCGTATCCGCCAGTTTCGTGCCGTCAGCGACAGCGAGAACCTGATGGGCGACGCTCCCAAGGCAGTGTTCAACATCATCTGGATGAACTGATATGAAGAAGCTACATCTCCTTATTATATATAGTGCCCTCTGCGGTCTGGCACCCGTCGCATCTCCGCTCTCGGCCCAGCCAGCCGCCTCCACGTCCTCATCCGCCCGCGTGGCGGAGCACCTTTCGGTGTGGCAGCGGCTGGACGAGACCGCGTGGACGAACCCTGCGCTACACGGAGACGCGTTCCAGACCTCGCTCACCCAGCTCGAGGCAGCTGCCAGCTACCATCATCAGAACAGGGCATTCGTGCCCGAGCTGGGACGACAGTCGCTGCTGCCTCACGTGAAAGCAAGCACCTTCCTGCACCTCTCGCCACGTACCCGGGTGTGGGGTGAAGCCTCTTATGCCAACGGCCGCACCAAGGACGTGAGATGGAACAGCACCGCCGACTTCGTGTTGCTGGTACCTTACGTCATCGCCGACACCGTGGGGGGAGAGACACACCGCGAGCGATACACCTTCTCGGGCGGTTATGCCACGCGGCTCGGGCTGTTGGCCTTAGGCGGCGAGATGCTCTTTCGCGCCGAACAGGAGTATCGCACCCGTGATCCCCACATGCGCAGCGTGGTGAGCGACCTCACGCTCCGTGCCGGCGCAGCGCACCCGTGGCATAAATATACTGCTGCCATCGGAGCAGAAGCGAACGTCTATCGCCAGACCAACGACGTCGAATTCTACAGCGAGACGGGTGGGGTGACCGAATATCAGATGACCGGTCTGGGCACCTCTTACCTCCGATTCTCGAGCACCGAGGCCGACATCTACTATCAGGGAGGCGGCGTAGGGATAAACTTCGACTTGCGCCGGCAGCAGGGAAGCGGGGTTATGGCACACGTGACACTCGACGAACACCGTTATCGCAGGGTGTCATCGGCTCACAACTCCCTGCCCCTCACCACGCTCTACCGCTACCATGCCGGCATAGAGGCGGGCTGGCGACACCGCGGACACACCGAATGGGCCGCATGGATACAGGCCGACTATACCAAGAAGAGCGGCGACGAACACGTGGCAGGAGCCATGTCGGGGGGCGCTTACCCCGTGATAGCCGACCTCACACAGTATAAGGCCTACTATCGTGACCTCTCGCTGCACGCCCTCTATGGCAGAACGGCGGCCACGACATGGCATGTGGGGGTCGTCACGGGAGTGGATAATCAGCACCAGCGATACCTCTACCCCCTTCGACGGCTCGACGTAAGCCACCTCTATGCATCGCTGTCGGCACAGATCATCATGTCGCCGACCGACCGCCTGACGCTCGAAGCCGCGCTGACAGCCACCTATCGGCCGCACCTCGACGGCACAATCGCCATGCCCCTGGCCGACATGCAGCCCTTCGAGCTACGCAAACAGAACGAAGACTACGAAATGGCGAAGGCCGATTTCACCACCGCCGATGCTCATATCCGTGCCGACTACGCCCTGCCCCACGGCAGCTACGCCCTCTTTGCCGAACTGGGCGGAGGCATGACCCACTGCTCACCCGGCAGGCATGACATGCGTCTGAGGCTGGCTCTGGGCGTCACCTTCTGACCTGAAGGCAACGGCATTGCTCCCCATCAATGGGAAATCAACAGGCAATCATCATAACACATCATAACACATATAACAGATAGAAATCATGAACAAGAAAATCTTGCTGGGCATTCTGATGCTCCTCACCCTCGCGCTTACCTTCTCCTCATGCTCCGATGACGACGACGACACCTCGCGTACGGCACCTGCCACGGTAACCCTGCAGCTGCCCCTCGACCTTGCCGACGCTACGTTGAGCGACGCCGTAGTCACTCTGACTAATATTCAGACCGGTATCGTTTTCACCGCCAACAAGGTTGACAAGACCGACGACGGCTATAAGACTACGGTAGAAGTGCCTGTCGGTGCCTACAACGTGAACGTCACGGGCAAGGTACCTACAGCGTCAACAACGTTCAGACCACCACCGACGTGAAGGCCACAGCCAATGGTTTCAGCGTTCAGGCAGGGCAGAACGTAAGTGCGCAGACGCTGGCACTGGCCATTTACAACTCTAAGGCAGGCTTCGTGATCTCAGAGATCTACTACACCGGCAGCCTCTCCACCACGGGCAAAGCTTACAAGTTTGATCAGTACATCGTCATCACCAACAACTCCGACGAGACTCTCTATGCCGACAGCATCGCCATCCTGCAGTCGGCCTTCAGCACCGACACCAAATGGGACTATACCCCCGCCCTCATGGATAAGGCTATGACCGTTCATGCCGTATATATGATTCCCGGAGGCGGCAACGATCACCCCGTGGCCCCAGGCAAGAGCATCGTCATCGCTCCCAATGCCAAAGACCATCATGCCATCGACCCGAGCGCCATCGACCTGAGCGGGGCCGACTTCGAATTCTTCGATGAGAGCAGCAGCGCCACCAACCTCGACGAAGACAACAAGGCTACCAATCTGGATAAATGGTACAGCTCTACAAAATCCTACTTCCTCTTCAACAATAAGGGTAACGAGGCTTATGCCATTGCCAAGATGCAGGGATCGAAAGACGACTTCCTGAAAAACAATATGTACACCTATACCTACAAGTTCGTGTTCGGCGACTTTGCCAAAGACATGAGCGGCACAGGGGCTTTGGTGCCCAACGCATGGATCATAGACGCTGTCAACCTGGGCATGTCTAAGGACTATGCGTGGGGAGTGGTGTCTTCTGCCCTGGACAAGGGCTACACCTTCTGTGCCACTGATGGCCAGGACGCAAGCCGTTACGGCACGGCGGTGATACGCAGACAGAAAGATGGCAAGTATGTCGATACCAATAACTCTACAGACGACTTCACTGCCAAAGCAACTCCGTCGCTGAAGAAGTAACCCACAGCCATCTTTTTGGCATTGTACATCAAAACTTTTAACACATCATTCATATTCAATCAACATGAAGATCAAACACTATTCGCTCGGCCTGCTCGCCCTTCTCTTCTCCACCTCATGGGCATCGGCGCAGACCGTACCCACTGATAACAGCTTCAGACAAGGCAAGCTGAGCAATGGCCTGACCTATTATCTTCGCCATAACGCGAAGGAGAAGGGCATAGCCGACTTCTATATCGCGCAGCGCGTGGGCTCCATTCTGGAGGAGCCACGCCAGCGTGGGCTCGCCCATTTTCTCGAACACATGGCCTTCAACGGCACGGAGCACTTCCGGGGCGAGGGCGGATCGCCCGGCATCGTGCCCTGGTGCGAGACCATCGGCGTGAAGTTCGGCGCTAACCTCAACGCTTACACCAGCGTAGATCAGACCGTCTATCACCTCTCCTCGGTACCCGTCACCCGTCAGGGCATCATCGACTCCACCCTGCTCCTGCTGCACGACTGGAGCCATGCGCTGCTGCTCACCGACAGAGAGATCGACAAGGAGCGCGGCGTGATCCATGAGGAATGGCGCACACGGCGTGCCGGCATGGCCACGCAGCGCATGATCGAGAACGTGCTGCCCATCGTTTATCGCGGCACCAAGTATGCAGACTGTCTGCCCATCGGCTCGATGGACATCGTGGACCATTTCCCTTACAACGATCTCCGCGACTATTACAAGAAATGGTATCGTCCCGATCTGCAGGCCATCATCGTGGTGGGCGACATCGATGTCGATCAGACCGAGCAGCGACTGAGGCAGACCTTCGGCACCATACCCGCGCCGAAGAATGCCGCCGAGCGCGTGTACTATCCCGTGGCCGACAATGATACGCTCATCGTGGCCACGGATAAGGACAGCGAGCAGCCCATCATGCTCGCCACGCTCTATATGAAACGCGACGTGACACCCGATGCAGAGAAGAACCGCAGCGACCTACCTCCGCGAGGACTATGTGGGCAGGCTCGTCACCTCCATGCTCAACGGGCGGTTGCAGGAGCTGCAGCATCAGGCCACGCCGCCCTGCCTGAGTGCCACCGCCCACGACGGAGAGTTCATCGTGTCGCGCACCAAGGAGGCCTTCTCCATTGCCTTCGGCTGTAGGCAGGAGAACATCAGGGGCTCCTTTATGGCCGCCATCGGCGAGGCTGAACGCGCCCGTCAGTTTGGGTTTACCAAGGCAGAGCTGGAGCGCGCCAAGGCCATCCAGACCAAGAGTGCCAACCGTCACTATGCCGAGCGTAACGACAGGCGCAACAACTACTTCGTGCGCAAGGCGCTCGGCCACTTCCTTGAGTCGGAACCGCTGACTTCCGACCAGACCGACTACGACCTCTCCAACCAATTTGGCAAGAGCGTCACCTTAGCCGAGGTGAACCAGACTGCACGCGAGATGATCTCTGACAAGAATCAGGTGCTCGTGGTCTATGCACCCGACAAGGAAGGATTCACGCTGCCCGGCAACGACGTGCTGAAACAATATGTGGCCGAGGCACAGGCGCAGCAGCTGGAACCCTACAGCGAGGAGACAGCCCCCACGGTGCTCATGAGCCGAAAGCCCGCAGCGGGACGTATCGTGTCGGAACAGTGGCAGGCTCGTCATGGCGTTACCAAGCTGCAGCTCAGCAACGGCGTGACGGTGTGGGTGAAACCCACCGACTTCTCGAAAGACCAGATCTCCATGAAGTTTTGGGGTGAAGGAGGCGAGTCGCTCTTCCCCGATGCCGATGCCATCAGCCTCAAGCTCATGGGCAACGCCATCGGCAGCGCCGGGCTGGGCCACATGGACGCGCCCACGCTGCGCAAGGTGCTCGCCTCGAAGATGGTCAAGGTCAGCCCGTTTGTCGGTGACGCCGAACAGGGTATCAGCGGCGGATCATCGGTCAAGGATATGGAGACCATGTTCCAGCTCATACACCTTTATGTCACCGCGCTGCGCCCCGACACCCTGGCCTTCCGTGGGGAGATAGACCGTAACCGCTCGTTTCTCACCAACCGTGAGGCCAACCCGCAGGTAGCTTACAACGACTCGCTCGCCCGTATCGTCTATGGCGACAGTCCACGCGTGCGCCCTCTGAAACGCGACATGCTCGACAAGGCCGACTATGGCCGTATCCTGCAGATGTATCGCGAGATGTTCTCGTCGGTCAGCGGGTTCAACATGCTGCTCATTGGCAACATCGACCTCAACGTGCTCCGTCCCCTTCTCTGCGAGTACATTGCGTCGCTGCCCGCATCGCGCGGCAACGTGGCACGCAAGGAGGGGCCGTACAGGCACCCCGACGTGCGTCCGGGCACCGAGACTCACCTCTTCACCAAGGAGATGAAGACACCGTCAGCCCTGGTCAACGTGGTCTATACCTTCGACGAGGCCTATACGCCGAAGGCCGACATGGCACTCGACCTCTTCAAGCGGGTACTCTCCATCGCCTACACCGACTCTGTCCGCGAGGAGCAGGGCGGCACCTACGGCGTATCGGTGGAGACCGATATCGACCCCGACAGCCGTCCCCACGCCCTGGTCAAGATCAGCTTCCGCACAGATCCCGCCCGCTACGAGCAGCTCATGCCCATCGTCGATAGGCAGATAGAGTGGATCGCCAAGCACGGACCGGAGCAGTCGAGCATAGACAAGGCCAAAACCTACCTGCGCAAGGCCTACGCCCAAAACAGTATCAACAATCAGTATTGGGGCTATGTGCTTGAGAACGAGATCAGCCATAACGTCGATTTCCACACCGATTATCTCAAGGTGCTCGACAGCACCACATCGGCCGACGTGCAGCGAGTCGCTCAGGATCTGCTCAGGTCGAAACGCCGTCTCGAAGTGACGATGAAGAGCAAATAGGCGGGAGCCCTGTCCACGAGGTGGGGTGTAACAGCATGAGGCTGACACCCCGCAGCTCCCTGCATGCATAGAAGCCTCTCCAGAACCGGGGAAAGGAAATCTGCCCCATCACCCAAAGTAACTCCGCAACTCTGCAAGAGATCTTCCTTCTGCACGACAGAAGGGCATCTCACGCAGGGTTGCGGAGTATTTTTTTTATACCTCATGGCAACACGGGGTGCAAACAGGGAGGTGCCGATGATAAGGGCTGGCTGTACGATTCGCAAGAATCGTTACAACCATCAGCCCTCACAGCCATTACGCTTTCAGCCGAATTTCGCCCCATAAAGCATGATTTTCGCCTATTTTGGCAAGGGGCGAAGTTCAAGTAGTGCTTATTCGTATGACGAATAATACTTATTCGCATCGCGATTAAATATTAATCGTGTTGCCATTGAGTATTATTCGCATTGCGAATAAGCATGAATCGCAACCCCACCCCTGTCCTTCGCCTTCCCGCCGAGCTGAAAAGCACCTCTGGATTGGCATTTCTCGGAAGTCTAAGTGCCTAAAAAACAGCTTTTTTGCTTATATTTGGTTACTTGCGGCCCACCCCCGACCCCTCCCGAGGGAGGGGTGAAGAAACGCAAACGAGTGAGCCTCATGCCTTGCCTCAGGTATAGGCTCTCCCCTCCCCTGGGAGGAGTCGGGAGAGGAGGCTGGCGTTTTCACTTCGCCCACTTCGGCATACTTACCATTTACAAATCGATGCCTGCCCTCGGCACACTGCCGTCTTCGAGCCACGCCGAAACCTGACAGCCATCAGCGGCATGGGCCAGCCTGATGGTCGCCCTACCATTGGCGAGCTGTATGCGGCGTGAACCGGTGGCAGTGCCCTGATCTACGAGCAACGCCGTAGGGTCAGAGCAGGCAAAACAGATAAACCTCGAGGCATCAAGACAGGTGACGCCACAGGCATCGACGAGTCGGGCTTCGACCAGCTGTTCGCCCGCCTTGCCGTTGACCCTCGTAAGCCGTAGGCCAACGGGGGTGCCCCATGGACGCGTCTCGTAACGTTGCACCACGGTGTCGCGCAGCACGGTCTTCCCGCTGTAACCCACTGCAACGAGCGTGTTATCGCCCTGACGGAGGGGCACCGACCAATGGAATCCGGCGGCAGGATAATCGGCAAGCCGTCGGCTGCGCATGCCCATGGTCACCCCGTTGACCAGAAGCTCCACCCGGCTGCAGTTGGAATAGACCAGCACTTCCTTACGCTCGCGCTCACGGCCGGCGCGCTCCGGCCACGTGTGTCCATAGATGTGGAGCATGGGACGTGTAGCCCAGTAGGACTGCACCACATAGAAGGTTTCCTTGGGCGTGCCGTCGCGCTGCACCACACCCTTCTCATTGACGTAGGGTATGGGGTTGTTGGGGCGCAGGGGAGTGGCGAAATCCTTAAAGCTCCAGAAGGCAGAGCCTGTGAGCCGCGGCATCATGGCCTGTTCGCGCAGGTGCCAGTCGAAGAGCTTGACGGCGTAAGTCTCCGACCAGTCGCCGTTCCTGTCGCCGGCAACGACATCGGTCGCCACCTGGTCGGCATGTCGCCCGGCATGGCTGTCGGCTCCCCACTCGATATGGAGCAGCCGGGGAACCGTGGCTGCAGCCTCTTCCATCATCGAACGGTAATCGGTAAACTTCCTGCTGTACCACCCAGCCCAGATGGAGGGCGAATACACATCGGGCACGTCTTTGGCAAAATCGCAGCGACGTATGCTCGTCAGGCGCGTGGGGTCGAGACGGTGGGCCATATCGTTGAGATGACTCATGAAGGCACGAATGCTGTCCCTGTCAAATTCGGGAAAGTCACCCGGCCAGTCGTTTTCGTTGCCCAAGCCCCAGAGTATGACCGAAGGGTGGTTGCGATGCTGCCTGATCATGGCCGTGAGCATCTGCTCGGCCTGCGCCCGATAACGCTCTCCGCCCAGTCCGCCGCGGCACCAGGGTATCTCCTCCCACACCAGGAGCCCCAGCGAGTCGCACAGATGGAGCACGAGATCCTGCTGCTGATAGTGGCCCAGCCGAATGAAGTTGGCACCCATGTCCTTGATCTGCTGCATCTCCCTGCGTATCATATCATCGGTCATGGCCGCTCCCACGCCGGCATGATCCTCGTGGCGGTGGGTGCCATGTAGCACCAGCCGCCTGCCGTTGAGCAGGAACGGACCATGCTCCTCAAACCAGCAGGAGCGTATGCCAAACTGTTCGGTGTGGCGGTAAGGCTCACTCTGCTCCAGCACGAGCTCGCAGCGATAGAGCATCGGAGCGCCGGGCGACCAGAGTAAGGGACGATGGAGGGTAAAACTGGCCGAGAAGTGGTCACCATCGGTCTTCACCCGTCGGTCGGCCACCACGCTGCCCCGAGGCGACACCACACGAACGTGCACCAAGGGCTGCCCCCTGAGCCCCTGAACGGAGCCGCTCACCTCGACCGTTGCCGAGCCGTGCACAGGCCGAGGGGTGACGGCCACATCGGCGAGATAGCCCTGCGGCAGATAAGTGAGGTACACGGGGCGATAGATACCGCCGTACAGGCAGAAGTCGCTCATGTCGGAAGGTATCATCTCGGTGTCGCGGCCGTTGTCGCACCTCACGGCGACAGGCACCCTGCCATGAAACTGTGAGCGGCACACCTCGGTCTGCCGAAACTCCCTGACCGCCTGTGTGATGTCGGCGTCCCACGCATCGTACCCTCCCACATGGCGTGCCACCTCGCGCGTATAGACATAGACGCGAGCCTTCTGCCCCACTCCCTCGAAATGGAGCAGGGTGTGACCATCGGTATAAGGATTATCGACGGTGAGAAGAGTGCGGTACCATGCCGCACCCTGATAATAGTTGACATCAGGGCTGACGGCATCGACGGCATTGTAACAGTGGGGTAATGTCACGTCCTGCCACAGTGGCACCGACTCCGGCTTGTCGGGCACGACAGGTCGGAAGACCTCCCAGGCATTGGCCATGTCCATTCTGACAAACTGCCACCCGGCCGACAGCCGCTGCCGTTGCTGGCCATGCAGCAGCAGGGGCGTGCCTGCAAGCAGACAGAACAGGAGGGTAAGGGCAGGTGAGATTCTGATTTTAGGCATCATAGTAAACGATTATATGTGGGACACTCCCGCTATATTGTTCTCCCGACTCGGCATCGTTCGTCATGTCATTACCCGCGGGAATGACCATGTCCGCTTCGCATTAGGAGTCTATCTCTGCAACGCTTCGAGATAAAAATAGTCGGCATAGTTGAGCGGAACATCGATCTCCGAACCGGCAGGGTGATGCCCCGTGGAATGGAGCAGCAGGAAACCGCCGTGGGTATCGGGGGCTGCCTGATAGCCGCTGACGAGATGCTGCAGAATGGAGTCGGCCCGGCGCGTGTAGGTATCGGCCTCATCGGCACTGACATAGCCCGCCAGTTCCTGCAGAGCGGAGGCTGTAATGGCAGCGGCAGAAGCGTCGCGCGAGGTGTTGGGCATGTCCTTACTCTTCATGTCCCAATAAGGGATATGATCGTCGGGAATGGGGAGCGAGAGGATGAATCGCGCTATCTTCTCAGCCTGACGCAGATACTTAGTGTCGCGGGTGAAGCGGTAACACAGGGTGTAGCCATAGAGCCCCCATGCCTGTCCGCGGCTCCAGAAGGAGTCGTCGCTCTCGCCCTGCGCAGTACATCGCATGCGGACGCTGCCCGTCGAGGGATCGTAATCGACCACATGAAACGATGATCCGTCCTCGCGGAAGTGGTTGCGCAGCGTAGTGTCGGCATGGCGCACGGCTATATGCCAATAGGTAGAGTCGCCCGTGAGCTGGGTGGCGCGGAACAGCATCTCGAGATTCATCATGTTGTCGATGATCACGGGAAACTGCCAACGATCCTTGTTGTGATCCCAGGAGCGAATGCAACCCACACGGTCATTGTACCGGGAGATCAGGCTGCGCGAGGCGGTGAGCACCACATCACGGTACGACTGCTCGCCGGTGAGCTCGTAAGCCTGTCCGAAGCTGTCGCCGATCATGAACCCGAGGTCGTGGGTGGAGGTGAGGTTTTTGGCACCCTCGATGGGCCATGTGAACGACACCGCCTCCTGTCGCCAGAAACTGTCCTTGGTGTAGCGGTACATCTGCCACAGCGATCCAGCGAAGAAGCCCACGCACCAGTCTCTGATGCCCACCAGAGCCAGCGTGCCGTCCTGTCTGACGGTGCGGGGGGCGAAGAGCTGTTTCTGCAGGTTTTCAGGCTTTTTCTGCTCGGCTCTCACTGTCCTGATGGCAAAACGCAGCTGATGGGCGGCCTGTACCAGGGCGTTGTCGCGATAGGAAGGCTCGTAATAGAGCAGGAAGAAAGGATCGCTGAAATCCAGTCTGCGGTTCTTCTGGAACAGGTCTATATAGTCGGTACGCGACGGATCGAGGTACCGCCCCGCGCGATAGAGATCCTTACAGAGCTCCTGCTGCTTATAGTCCCACTCGCTGATCTGCCTGTAGGGCCACGCCTCCACCTTCCGTCCCACATACTGTGCGAGGAAGTCCATAGCCTTATAGAAGTTGCGGCCATCGGCAGAGGTGATATGACTGAGGTCTTCTGCAAGATGGGCATGGCGTGCCATGAGGAAGATATCGATGAGATGGGAGAGATTGTACTGCGAATAGCCGAAGGCAAGCGTGCGTCGCAGCTCCTGCGGCTGACGCCCGTCGGGCTCTATCTGCCTGAAGATGCGTCGATCGCCGAGTTCGCTCACAACCTTCCGGGCCACGTCCGTGCGCCCAGTGAAGAGGGCAACCGACAGCACCTGCGTATCGTACACCACCGAATGGTTGTTGGCCGTGTTGCCCTCGTCAATACCCTGTTTGCTGGTCAGAATCCAGTCGAGATAGTCGGCAAACCACTTACGCAGTTGCTTCTGATCACGATGGGTGAACGAACGGGAGGTCTGAAGCAGAGAGACGGCATCTACCACCCCTACCAGCGAATAGCCGTCGAGCACCCCCGACATTCTGCCCTTGCCGCCGTTACGTCCCGGAACCATCTGGGCATAGTTGAGATTGGGCCTCATATAGGTTTCCTTGTTGAGAAACCACACCCTGATGAGCTCAGTAGCCTTGTGCGCATACTTCTCCTCGCCACTGAAATACCATGCCAGCGACAGCGTAGTAATGCGCTGTGCTGTGGCTCCGAGCCTGTCCCTGTCGAGCAGCTTGAGTTCCGGATTCGACCGTCCGTCATGACTGATGTAGGGCAGTCCGTCGGGCTTCGTGGGGTCGGGCCAGAAATAACGCGCCAGACTCATGTAATCGTGCTTGTTGCCGCTGGCCGGGGTACGCGGCTTCATCATGACCGAGAGCGGCTGAGCCGTCAGCAGATCGTCTGCCCATGCGGCCAGATGCCGATAGGCTTCCTGATAGAACGGCTCCTGAAGAGATGCCTTCACCCGCTGCAGGTGAGCAGCGTCCCAGATGTACTGGGCTGATGCGCGGGTGCCGAAGAGCATCGACACCAGCAGCATCAAAACATATTTTCTCATGAATGAAACAAATCGTTAGTTTACGTTGATCGTGACATAATAGTTCTCCGTGAAGGCCCTGACCTCATAGTCGGCGGTCTTGGTGATGGTGGTCGTCGACACATCGTTGGCATCCATCTTCACGTCGGGATTCTGTGTCATGAGCCTGATGGATCCCTTGGCACCGCTGAGCACCCTGACATACACCAGCTGAATGCCCTGACGGGCATTGGGCCAGGTCATGGAGTAGCCGCCATCAGCATTGGCATTCAGCGTCTGTCCCTGGGCATCGACCACCTGAAAGTCCTGCCCCAACACCAGGCCTGACGACTGAACGTAATACCATACCTCCGGGCTGTAGCTCCGACTGTAGGCACTAAAGAAGTAGGTGGGTATGCCGATGGTGTCACCCTGCGATACTTTATACTTCAACTCGTTGCCTCCGGGATAGGCCACGTTGCCCAGTCCGTAATAATAAATGTGCTCCATCTCGGCGTTGTCATTGCCCCACTCGTCTTTGCTGCACGAGGAAAATGAGAACAAAGCCGTCACCAGCAGCATCAATAATACTATCTTTTTCATATCGTTGTTTCTATATCGTTGTTCTATAACCTAAGATCTACACCCTCGTCACTCCCAACCGGGATTTTGCCTGATGTTGCCTCCCGACGTTCCTATCTCGTATGTAGGAATAGGGTAAAGATAATCGCGGCCAGGATTGAAGCTCCTCGACTTGGCATCTTCGATAACATAGACGTTAGCCTCATCGTAAACTTTCACGCCATTGAGGCTGCCTGTGGCATCGGTGAGCTTCTTGCTTACCTCCGAGAGAGCCGTGCCCGTGTCGTCGGCACTATAGAGCAGACCTAACAGAGGCTTGGGAAGCACTTGCTCTGCCGTCTTCCATCGTATGATGTCGTCGTAGTGAAGGCCCTCGTCGATGAACTCTACCATACGCTCACGACGGATCTCCCCGAGCATGTCGAGATTATGCTGGGCCACGAAATCGTTGGTCAGCTTCACGTTGAAGCCCACTCGCGCACGCACCCTGTTGACGGTCTTGTCGAGCACATCGTCAGAGATGGTTCCGTCGTACTCGTATTTTGCCTCGGCATACGACAACAGCACCTCGGCATAACGAATGATCATCTTGTCTATCGTTTCGCGGCTGTTGGTGCTCCACTCATCAAGCATGAAACCCTTCTTGATGCCATAGCCATAGCCATGCTGGTTGCCACTGAACGGCTCATAAGGACCTTTGTAAGCCTCTTCGCCCACGGAGTAGAGCGTCATCTTCAGGCGTGGGTCGCGGTTCTCATACACATCGGCCAGTTTCTGCTCGGGCTTTACGGCCAGCATCGACTTCTCGCGGGGCAATCCGTCGGCATAAAGGTACTCGTCGAGCATATTGCGTGTCAGTGCGGCACCATTCTCCAGCCCACGGGAGTTGCCGTGCGTGATGGTTCCCTCACCGTTAGGTCCGTACACCTTTATAAATATAGCCTCCCTGTTGCCGCTGCCTTCACCGTCCCAGCGGAACAGCTTTTCGTAGTCGGGATAGAGGTCGTGGTTGCCCTCGCGCATCAGCGTCTCGGCAGCGTCGATGGCACGCTTGAGATGTGGCTTGTAGTCGCTACCGGGCTCATGATACTTCTTGTAAGTGCCTTCATAGAGCCCTATCCTCACCGTCATGGCCAGTGCGGCAGAGCGTGACACCCTACCCCAGTCGGCCTCGGTCTTCAGGCGGTTGATGTCGGGAAGCCAGCGGGCAGCGAAATCGAGATCCTCGTAACATAGGGCGATGACCGAATCCTTCGGGTCTCGGCCCTTGGTCACACCAGGATCGTCGGTAGAGGTAAACACCTTGGTGATGAGTGGCACGTCGCCATACTTCTTCACGAGGTCGAAATAATGGTAAGCGCGGAAGAAACGGGCTTCGGCTATCCATCGGTTCTTCTGAGCTTCGGTGAGCTGTGCCGTCTCGCCCTGGGTGATGATCTTATTGCATTTGGAGATCTTCTCATAAGGTCCGGACCACTCACCCGAATTTCCGGGCACAGAGCGGTTGCCGCTCGACACACCGTTCTGGTTGGGTCCCACGAGCTCATCCGACCTCATGTCGTGAGAAAAACCGGGCAGGTCGATGTAGAGCCGGTTGCAGGCTCCGCGCAGGTCGGTCTCCGACTTCCAGAAGTTACTGTCCGACAATGCCGTCTCTGGCTGCCTGTCGAGCGTACAGCCCGTCATGGTCAACACACTGATTGCTAATAAAAATATCTTTTTCATGTTTCGATACTGTTTAGATTAGAGTACGATGTTCAGGCCGAAGGTCCAGCTACGGAAGAAAGGATAGAAGTAACGGTTGGAACCGTTGCCCACCTCGGGATCGAAGACCTTGAGCATATGGGTGTGTTCCCAGATGTCCTCGCCCGTAACATAGACTCTCAGCTTCTGCACATACCGCTTGAGCACAGGGAGCGTGTAGCCTAGGGTGATGTTCTTCAGGCGCAGATAGGCACCGTTCTGAAGCCAGCGGTCGGAGGGCTTGAAATTGAAATCGTTGCCCTTATACTGGTAGATACGGGGGAAATAGGCTTCGGGATTGGCCTCTGTCCAGTGGTCCCGATGAATGGTCCAGGGCATCTCGTAGTCCTGATAGAGCGGGGCAAAGGCCGTTGGGGCAAAGAGCACTTTGCGCTTGCCCACTCCCTGGAACAATATGGAGAAGTCGAAACCTTTCCATTCGGCACTGAGGTTGAAGGCGTATGTATAGCGAGCATTCGAGTTGCCCAGGTACACCAGATCGCCATGGTCGTCCTTCGTGGCACCGCCTACACCGATCTGATGGTCAGGATTGCCCTGTGACACATATTTCACGTCGCCGCCGCTCACTTTACCGTCGTTAAACGACTTGTAACCGGGGTGATCTGCCTTGTACTGTTCATACTCCTCACGACTCTTCCAGAAGCCGTCGGTCCTGTAGCCCCACAGCGTGTTGAGCTCGTAACCCTGCAGCAGGAAGGTAGAACCCTCGCCCACGGTACTGGCTCCGTCATAGCTCACCAGCTCGTTGTTGCTGTCAGAGATGTTGAAGCCTACCTGATAGCGCAGATCGCCGATCTTATCGTTCCACGAGAGGTTGAAGTCCCAGCCCCAGGTCTTGAGCTTACCCACATTCACCTTGGGCACATCGAGGCCGATCTGACTCGGAAGCTGAAGCGAAGAGAGCATGTCATCGTTGGTCTTCCAGTAATATTCGAAGGTACCTTGCAGACGGTTGTTAAGCAGTCCGAAGTCGATACCAATATTAGTGGTGGAGATTACCTCCCAGGTCTTCTCGGTAGAGGCGAGCGAGCTCTGGTAGAAATATTTCTCGCCCATATAGGTATTGCCACCGCTGTTGATGAGGGGGATATAGTCGTAGAGTCCGAGTACGGCTCCGTTACCCAGCTGACCCCAGCTGGCCCGCAGCTTGAGGTTGCTAAGATGCTTGAGCTTCATCCACGGCTCTTCGCTGATACGCCATGCGGCTGACACAGAGGGGAAGGCTCTCCAGCGCTTGCTGGGTGCCAGGCGTGAGCTGCCGTCGTAGCGTATGTTGGCCTCCAGGAGGTAACGCTCCATATAGTTATAGTTGATCCTGCCAAAGTAAGACATCATGCTCCAGGGTGCAATGTTGTCGCTGATGGCGGTGTTGGTAGGCAGCGAAGTATCATAGAAGTTGAACGAGAAGAAGTCGTTCGAGATCATGTTCTTGGCGGTAGCCGAGATCTCGTCCTTACGATAGTTCTCGTAAGACGTACCACCTAAAATGTTGAACGAGTGCTTCTTGCCGATCTGGAACTCATAGTTCACCGTTGCCTCCAGCAGATCGTGGTAGTCGGAGTTCTTCTGTTTGTAGAGCTGATTGGGCACTCCGTAGTTGTAGCGCACGCCCACGCCCAGCCGATCCTTCCAGTAGAGCGTACGGGTGTTCTCGGTATCGGCATAGTAGCCGGCACTTCTCGAGCCGCTGAGGTTGATGCGGAGACCTTTGACGAGGTTCTTAATGGTGAGGCTGGCGCGCCCAGTGTACGACTGATAGCGCGAGATATTGCTTCCGCCGTTAAGCATAATGTCAATGGGATTGGCCTGCAGGTCTCCGTTATAGATGTTCCCGCTCTGGTCGCCGCCGTAAAATCCGTCGCCGTCAATCTCGGGATTATAGACGGGCTGACGACCGCGGGTAGAAAACAGACGATAAAACAGCGACGTGGATCCCGCTGACGACTGTTCCACCTTATTATCTTGATACTTCATGTTGACGTTCAGATCAAGATACTTATTGAGCGATGCCTGAATCTTGGCATTCAGGCTGGTGCGGCGGTTGTCATCAGGGCCATACTTGATCAGACCGTCCTTGGTGAAGATATTGGCCGAGAACATATAGCTCACGGCCTTTGTTCCACCGCTGACCGATACGGAGTGGCTCATCTGATGGGTCACGTCCTTCAGTCCTTCGTCAATCCAGTTGGTAGCTTCAAACAGGTCCCACCTGCCGTTTTTCAGCGGACGGTAGTTGAAGTTGGGGTTACCGACCCACGAAGATTTCTCCGCACTCCACTCCACCTTACCCGTAGCCTGCAGTCGGCTCTCGTTGATGAAATCCTGTTCCTCCCATGCCGGCAGACGCTCGGGCATGTTGCCGGGAGTATTAAACGAGTAATAGCCGTCGTAGGTGATGTGGGGCCTGCCCTCTGACCCAGCCTTGGTGGTGATCAGGATTACGCCGGCGGCAGCACGCGAACCATAGATAGCCGCACTGACTGCGTCCTTGAGCACCGAGATCGACTCGATGTCGTTGGGATTGAGCAGATTCATGTCGCCCTCCACACCATCGATGAGCACCAGGGCCGACGTGGAGTTGACCGAAGAAAATCCGCGCACACGGATGCCCGAGGTCTCACTGCCAGGCTGGCCGCCACTACGCAACACGGTCACGCCGGGCATCAGTCCCTGCAGGGCGGCAGTGACGTTGGCGGCGGGACGTGCAGAAATCTCCTTGCCATCGATGGCAGCCACCGATCCCGAGAGATCCACCTTCTTCTGCGTGCCGTAACCCACCACGACCACTTCGCTGAGCGATGACTCGTCTTCCTCCATCGTCACGCGCAGGGTGGCACGCCCGCCGACCTTCACCTCATTGCTTTTGAAACCCACGTAAGAGAAGACAAGGGTACCATGCGAGGGCACCGAGATCTGGAAATTGCCTTCCAGGTCGGTTACCGTGCCATGCGAGGGATTACCTTTTTCCACCACGCTCACGCCCATGAGCGGCTCATTGGCCGGTCCGCCCACTACGCTTCCCTTCACCTGTATGTCCTGAGCTCGGACAGACAGCCATGAAAGGCAAAGCAGTAACCATAAGAAGAATACCTTTTGTTTCATAAATTCATTAAATAATAAGTTTGATATAAATTGCAACATTAGCAGCAAGTATGTTGCAATATTAGGCAAAAACGGATAACAATAAAGAAAAGATGCTTATACACGACTACATCATACGGCCCCTACTACTACATCATTATTTTCTCACAAATTTCATTTGTCGTTTATAATCAGGCACTTATGTTATAACAAGCAATATGACCGACACTACAGATACATCATATTTCCCCACCTTATCGCCTGCTTTTTCAATCGGAATATAGTATATTTGCATATCAAACCTAAACTGAAACAATGAAGACTGTTAAGGCTATCCTGCTCCTTCTCTGCATCGTCACGCTGACGCGGGCGCAGAGTTTCTGGCAACGCTCCATCAATCACTACGAGCGACACAACTATCAGGCGGGCAATGCCAACCCGGACATCAGCCAGCATGCTAACCGCTGGATGTATTTTGCCAACGACAAGGGACTGCTGGAATACGACGGTGTGTTCTGGAACACCTACCCCATACACAACAACGCCAAAGTCAAGGCAGTCAAGGCGGTGGGCGACCGCATCTATGCCGGCGGCCTGGGGCACTTCGGCTATTTCTCACCCGGCAGCCACGGCATACTGCGTTTCACCTGCCTATCAGAGAAATTTACACACAGTCACGTCATCAACATCTGGAAAATACATACCATCGGCTCCTCAGTCTATTTTCAGAGCGACGAGGGACTCTACTATATAGAAAGAGGTAAGCTGCGCCACGCCCACTGCCAGCAAGGCGCAAGCTACTCCAACGTGGTCTATGGCCGGCTCTACGTGGCGGGCTCGAGGGGTCTCTTCACCTTCTCGGACAACCGATTCGAGCCCATCACCGGCACCGACAGGCTTTCGGCCAAGGTGGTGAGCATCATGCCCTACCAGGGAAAGGTGCTGATTGCCACCGCCACGGGCGAGCTCTTTTACCTCGTCAACGGACAGCTACAGGCAGTGACGGGACCACTGGCCCAGGCACTACGGGGCAGTCAGATCTCGTGTGGTGCCACCAACGGTCACTATCTGGCGTTTGGCACACTGAAAAACGGCATCATTCTCTACAACACCCACACCCGATACATCGAACATATCTCCACACACAACGGACTGCAAAATCCAAATGTGCTCGCCGTAGCCCTCGATACCAACGAGAACCTGTGGCTCGGATTTGACAACGGCATCGACTGCATCACGCTCGGATCGCACCTCTACACGCTCACGGGGCAGACGGCAGTCATCGGCACCGGCAGCACGTCGGCCATCTATCAGCATACCCTTTACCTCGGAACCAACCACGGACTCTACACCACACCTGCCGATATCAACACCAACCGCGAGCTCATAACACGCGAGGTGCCCGAGGCGACAGGACAGGTGCTATGCACTTACGTCTTCGACGACAAGCTCTTCTGCGGCGGACGAGACTTCTTCATCATGATAGACCACGGCCGCGTCACCCGGCTGCCCACCCGCGGCGTGTGGAATATCAGCCGCATGGGCAACCGCAGCGACCTGCTGCTCATAGGAACCTACTGGGGACTGTACACCCTGCGTAAGGATGGCGGCAGCTGGAAGCTCCACAACGTGAAAGGGGCAGAGATATCGGCCAAGACCATGCTGGTTGACGGCATGACGGGAGCAGTGTGGGTGGCCAACAAAGAGAAAGGGCTGTTCAAGCTGACGCTCTCGGCCGACCTCACGCATGTGGTGCGAAAGAAGAACTTCAACTCCGCACAGCTCCCCATAGGCGACAACGTGTGTATCAGCCTGATAAACAATCGGGTAGTCATTGCCTCACGCCATGGGCTCTTTCTCTATCACGAGGCCAGCAACGAGATACGCGAAGATCAGGCGCTGGAACGGCAGCTGTCGAGCAAAGGGGCCTATACCTTTATCCGGCAGGACGAGAACCGCAACATCTGGTATGTCTGCAACGCCCTGCTACGGGTATGCCGGTTCGACGCAGAGACGGGCAGATACTACCGCAACAACGGTGAGGCGTATCTCGACGACCAGCTCGTGGACGACTTCGAGAACCTCACCTCGTGCGGCAAAGGCAACTATCTGGTGGGAGTGGAAGACGGATTTGCCTACCTCCATCTGCCGGGCAACTACCGTAACCGGACTGCCATACCTTTGCAGATCAGGCATCTTTATATCAGCGGCGTACACGACTCGCTGCTCTACACACGATCCATCGGCCATACCATGCAGCCCATTACCATCAAGTATCGCGACAACTCCATCAAGATAGACTATTGTGCAGGCAACTACGACAAGTCGCGCAC
>LAHS01000058.1_pt1 | contig 41130 bp, 61 predicted proteins | sample 329651 | NCBI WGS metagenome assembly LAHS01 (sample SAMN03275699, study PRJNA271635) | activated sludge metagenome | isolation source: sample C-1 Sludge from hydrolytic chamber (first chamber) of Anaerobic...
GACATATTGTTTCTCCTTTCTCTTTAGGAAATTCAAGCGTTAAGAATATTAACGCTAAGCCTAAAGCTAAATCATATTCTATTGATAATGCAAAAAAGATGTTTAATTCGTATGAATAAAGCAACTTAGCAATATTAGTTCTAAAAAATGCTATTGCTCCATTTAGAGAAAAAGAAACTAAAAGTCCTATTATTAATTTAACTATTGTATACCAAATATCTTTTCCTCTAGTTTTATTGATTAAAATTAATGATAAAAAGTATATGAAATCGCAAATATAGGAAATATAAAACGGAATATTGCCTGGAGTTTGAGTAAAAAGCACATTCAAAAGTATTCTTACTAAGAAATAAACAATAGAAGTCCACCATAAAATTATTCTCTTAAATGAATATGAAAAAATTATCGCTATTTCAATGGTGGCAAATCCTATCTGAACTATCGGATATATTTTCCACTGCCGGAGTTGGCCTTCTATTTCGGTAAGCCTAGCGTTTTCAAAAGCCATTGCAAAGTAATCGTTTCCGCACATAGTCATTATGACTGCGGTTAGATATACTCCTAAAAGTATCGCTAAGTTAACTCCTAAAATCTTAGCCCATTCTTTCTTGGTTATTTCCATTGCTTTATTGTATCAAAAAAAGCGGAAGTTTTGCTAGTCCGCTATTTGCCGATTAAATCGTTGAATTTCTCCACATCGGATTTCTGCTTTGCGGCTGCGGTCTCTTTAGCCATTGCATCAGTCTGCTTGGCTATGGCAACCGCTTCGTCAGCGGAAACCTTGCCGTCAGAGGTGATGTCCTTAACGTTGTCTACAAGCGTTTTGGCCTGCGACTTGGTAATTACACCCTCTCCCATAAGGTAGAGGATGTTGGAGAAAGCGCCTTCTACCAAAGCCGTAGCAAACGAATACGGGAAATAGGTAGGAAACGCAATATGGCATAAATAGTCAAGGCCAAACGACAAGCCGAATGAAAGAAGAATGATTGACTTATTCGCCAAATGGCGAAGTTTGTCATTCTTAATGTGGCTGGTGAGTTTTTTAATCGGAATTTTCAGGACTTGGATTATCCCGGTTAAAATTGCGATCATAACCAAAGAAATCCACCCGTAATTCTCGATGATATATTCAGCCAAATCCTCATAAGACATAAATGGCCTCCTTTATTAGCCCTGCTTGTCTAACGCAGTCTGCAATTCATTAATCGTCTCGTCATACTTAGCGTTCACGGTGGCAGAAACTTCCGCCTTCTGTTCGGCTTCGTATTCAGCTTTGGCAGCATCGGCCTTCTTGGTAATCTCGGCAATTTTGGCATTAGCATCAGCCTGAACTTCCGAAATAGCCTTGGCCTTGGCATTGTCAATTTCAGTATTGTGTGGAACGACCACTTTGATTTTGTTTGAAGCGACTTCCGTATTCACCACGGAATCTCTTTCAGACTTCATTTTGGCGATGGTTTCCTGCAAAATAGCTTTAATCATATCCCAGTTTTCCTTTCTTTGTTAGCATATGCCAACTCGATAATTATATCACATCTACGAAATAGCACTTTCAACTTTCGGAATAGAATCTTCAGCAGGTTCTTCAGGCTTCAGCATTTCAAGAAACTTGTCAAGAACGGAAATCTTGGCTTCGTATTCAGCCTTGGCTTCTTCTTTGAGTTTCTCTACATCTTCGTATTTAAGAACTTTGTCCATTGATTTTTACCTCCTTTCTACCCCAATAATGACCTTAAATCGGAAATTCTGCTGGCATTTGCCCTAGCTTCCTCATATAAGTCAGTTATTGTTGAATAAGTCTTGTCTCCGATATGGATAGTTGGTGAAATGCCTAGAGCAATGTCTCGGTTGTACTCGGAAATCTGCAAATCGTATTCGGAGAACCAAGAAGTCAGATTTTCAAGTTCATTTCTGTACTCGGCATCCTGCTTCTTTTTATCTTCGATGGCTTTCTGCTCATCTGCATAGGCTTTTGAAACTCCCTTTGAATTGTCTATGGAATAAATGCCTCTTTCATATTTCAGTATGCTAGTTCCTAACACTATTGAATTTATGTCATTGATTTTGAGGTCGGCAAGTACAGCGCCTTCGACAATCCCGATGCTGTTAAGCTTTGCTTCGACTATGGCATCGTCAGCATTTAGTTTAACCCAAATTTCCATAGTATTATCCTTTCCTCTTAAAGTATTCTATCTGACCTAATCTTTTCTTGGCTGCGGACTTAGTTGAATAAGTCTTTGATAGTTTCTTAGTCCCGGTCTTATTATATACCGCATAGCCTTTACTGACTTTTTTAATCATATATACTCTACCTGTTGATTATTAAATATTTGACCGTGAGCGTGATAGTAGCGGTCGATGAATTAGTGAAACTAGCATCATTCGTTGACACCGAGCCTGATACCACTTTGCTCTGCGTTCCATCAGCGGCATATCTTGCCGAAATTGGAAGGGTAGAAGTTGAAAGCGTACCTGCCGATGCCGTTATTGAAATTCCGGTGACGATAGAATTTACCGGGATTACCGCCTCGACCGATGCCGTCAAAGTTACTGCTATCGAAATTCCCGTAGGCTGCTTTGCGGTCGCGGTTGACGTGATAGTTCCTTCGGTAAGAAAGCTCTCGTGTAAAGCCTTTCCCTCATAGGGCTGATAAGGAAGAGCGTGAGAACCGGAGACAAGCATTAATGTCATCCTTGCATTCGTGAATGTATACGTGTCATTCCACCATATTATTATTCCCAAAGTCGTATCGGAAGATAAAGTAAAGGTATAATCGTTATGACTATATGGAACGATTGTATTTCCATTACCATCAGCAAACATTATTGCCCATTTTTCACTAGATGCTGTTCCGCTGATAAGCACCTGCTTCATCGTATAAGTTCCTGCTTTTAGCACCAAAGAGCTTGATCCGATGTATGTAGATTTTCCAGCCGAAGCAGTGCCGTTGAGAGACAAGAATCTTCCATCGAAAGCAACAGATACATTATTGAGCGTTTCATTAAAGGTAATTCCTGTATTGAATAGGTTGCTCGACCTGTCCGCCTCTGACTTCGCATACTCTTGGACATAAGGTTCGATTCTAGCGAAGTGGTTAGGCTCATAAGTCTCGGTATAGGAAGTGGAAAGTTGGTATTGATAATTTATTTCAGTAGTTAAAATGCTATCCCAAGTTATTGAATTATAATAATAAATAGAAAGTTTAGAACTCATCGGATTAAAGATAGCCTCATTTCCCGAAGGATTATAATTAAAAGCATCATCAGCATCTTCAAATACTTTAAATTTATCAACGAGCATTTTGGTTGAAGAAAAATCTGCTGTGTTAATTGACATTCTATGACCATAAAGACTTCCTTCTGAATACCACGAGCCAAGAGAAGATATTAAAGATTTACCATATCCCGTCTGCCTAGTGACTACATAATTCCCGTTGCTGTCAATCGTATAGGTATCGTAATAGCCCAAATGAAGCATATTCTTCACATACTCTGAATTGGCGGTGGAACGCTCGGAAGCAATGTCAGATGTTAAAGCGATAGTTCCATTTAAAGAAGGCAAAGTGAAAAATATTTGTGAATTATCATCCTGCGTGTCAGATAGCCTAAAAATAACTCTATTAGTGACTCCTGAAGATTTAGCGTATGCGAATCCGAAATAGTTATTCTTATTAACCATTGCAGTCACACCAGAATAGCATCCAAATTCATTGTACAAATCATAATTCATCGATTCAGTACCAAATCGAATTGGAGAAGTGAATGATTTAATTCCATTAATAGTCTGGTCACCGCTCGTCTGAACTAAAGAGGAAAGCAAGAAATAATTTAAAAGCGAACCATTCTCATTGGTGCATAAAACTGAATTGGCGGTAGCCCCATCAGGAGACACTTTAAGATATGCGCTCACATCAGGAACGTTTATAAGTGTCCATACTCCCGTTATAGCCCCCGATGCTTCGGAAGGAATTGAAACAGGAGTGAAGCCATAGATATATGAGCCTGTCTGAACCGAATTGTTATTCGTTGTTGCGACATTTCCGCCAACGTTAGTTCCCTTGGCGGCGATCAAGTTCCAATAAGTGGCATCGGTCGGAAGAATATTTGAAACCGAAGAATTTTTTGGCGAATATGTTGAGCCGCCATAGGTCACCAAGTCTAGTCTCGTTGAGTTGCTATAGTAAGTCTTTCCGGCAGTATATTCAGACACCGAAATAGTAGGCGGATTTCCATCAGCCCCGTTTGAGACCGTGAAAGTCGATGTGTTCCCGTTTGACAAAGTAATAGTGTAAGTGTCAACAAGCCCGGAAGTTCCGGTCTTTTCTATCTTTGACACAGAAACTCCCTGTGCACCCGTCTCGCCTTTAAGGTTCTTGAAAACCAAGTTACCATTAGTGCCTATCGAAACAGAAGGAGTGCCAACGCTCGATGCTTCCGTATTGTCAGGCGCAGATGCCAGTTTAGTTGCTACCGAATTTGCGTTTATCGCAGTTTCGGCAATATCGTTCATGGTATCGGCATCAACACCCGTTCCGTTTGTGAAGTTCGGATTAGTTGTAAGTATTGACATTTTCTTTTCTCCTTTATTTCTGCATTATAGACAATTCTACTACGAGCATACCTTCTCTGAAACAAAGCTTGGAAGCCATAACTATGAACTGAACTGCACCGTTGGAATCTGACAATAGCGGAACAATGGCATTTTCCGAATTGTAGATATACGGGATGACAATATTTCCCACCTTAATGTACTTGAACGTGTTTGCAAGAGCCGGATCAACGGCCGGTTCCGCAGTAAGAACATCGTCTCCGTCATTAAAATACTTCTTAACCTTGACGGTGAGCGTGGCAGTCTGCTTCCCGTCCTTATACCTGCTGATTATATTATATCCTAAATATTCATACAATTTCATAGTTCCGTATAAAGAATTGTATGAAAGAAAACTATTTTCCTGGAAATCGTAAGAATATCCTTCTGTGGCAAGTTCCGCTTTAGTGTAGTCTATCTGCTTTGCATCTCCCTGCTCATAGTAGTTTGAGAACAGGAAAGAGATAGTGAAACTATCGGCAAACGAGAGGAACGCTTCCATAGTCGAATAATAATCAAAAGCTCCCTTAATGTCTCCGAAATACGAGCTTTCAAGAGACACCATAATATTGCTGAATGTCAGCGTTATAACAGCATCTGAATCATTTACTACGATATTTTTTTTTGCTACATAATCAGTCTGCATTGATACACCGAGTTTTGCCACAGCGAATTTATAGTCAGTGCTATCTTCGGTTATTATGTTTCTGTTGATAGTGGCCGGCACAGTGGTGCTTGTGAAAAGAGAAGCGTGTTTTCTATTTGCCTTTAAGACCGCACTATTGTTGAACATCTTTGCCACTACTTCCATATCAGTAATAGTTATTGTTATAGTCAAATCAGCATATATGCAGTTATAGTAAAGAGTATATTGCTTATTGTCATTGCCTATTACATTTACGGTCTGGACACCTAAGTATCTGACATTTGAAAAAGACTTCGTGAATGAGGTGTTGTCAACATTTAGAGGATTTGAGTTTCCCGAAGCATCCCAGACAGTATTTGTAATCACTATCGGATTATTCACAAAATCCTCTGCAACCATTACATTTCCGCTTCCTTTAGTTCCATATAGGTTTTTTTTGTCGGTGCTGATGAAAACACCGCCACCAGCGCTTACTGACGGAAATCCAGTAGTTTCGTTGTACAATCCGGCTTTGTCCTGTTCGCTTTTCATTCCTGAAACGTCTAATGTGGTCTTGTATTTAGTTTCCTCAACCTGCGGAATTGACGAAAAAGAAACTCTGTAGTAAGAGTTTTCCGTGATTAGAGAGAGGCTAGGCTTTTCAAGCGTATCTCCCGGATTTATTCTAATTGCCATTATTCGCCCTCTATCCCTATTATATCGCCCAGACCGTCAGAATAGAAATAAATCATGTTTATCTTGCCATAGTCATCTAGGAACTGATAAATGGTCGAAGAATAGTCTGTGATATAAAGATTTGACATCGAAGATGAACTCTTGGGTTTTATATAGAGATTTCCCTGCATTGAGGTTGCCTTTGCAACTAGAGACATCATAAACTGATAGATATTCGATCCGGTCGATCCCTTTGCAGTATTTGCCTTCTCATATACTTTATATGTATTAAGGCTATTGAATATATCAGTCAGAGTAATGCTTATGTCTTTATTATACGAAGAATCGACATAATCATACTTGGTGGCATTGAACACCGCTATCTTATCGTCATCGTCAGCAGCCGATTTCGTTTCGGGGTATAGGAAAATCTCAACGGACTCATTGCCCGAAAGATACCCGTCCTCGCCCATTTCAGATATGATTCCTTCCTTATCGTAGATTTCTATGCTTCCGTTTGTCTGCTTGAAGCCGTACTGCGCTTTCCCTGTTTCGTCTGTGGCAAGTGTTCCGAATGAGAAATCCTTTATGTAGTCGGTTGTCTTGAACTCAACCACCACGGAAGTTGATACTGTTGTTATCCTGGCATATCTTCCCGGCTTGTTCCAAGCTTTGAGCATTACCGCATTGTTTCCCTCTTTGACATCTATAGTCATTAGGTTATTTGAAGAAGTGAAGTCAGCGGTTGTTCCGCCCGAATATGACACCAATGCCCTAGTAGCATACTCTCCGCATCTGTAATCGAACCTCAAAAACACTTTTCCAGATCCCGAAGCATTGATTATGAACATAGGAGAAGATGAAAACTCATAGTCATTCGATGATGATATTGTGTCTGACGATTTTGAATCGGTGAGTATCATTCCCTTATACTCATTTCCGAAAATATCATTAGTTCCGAATGAAGTGCCTAAAAGGTAAATGCGTGAGCCTATGTAGATTTTGGACATCAGGCTTACCTTTCCGCCGCTCTGGAAGTCGGAAGTTGGAGAAACATTGGCGGCAGTTATCGAATTTATGGTTATCTGCGCAGTGTTCTTGAAGTAGAAACGTGCCATTATCACGTTTCGTGCCGTTTCCAAGGCATATGACGAACTTTTGAGGTCGGCATAGTCAATGTAAGCATAGACCGATACAAACTCAACCTTAACCCCGAAAACGCCCAATACCGAAGTTCCCTTGTGCCTTATGTCGGAAAGAGACGAAGAAGTGCAGTACATCGTCCTCTCGACCTGCTGGTTTATTTCGCAGTCAAAATACGAAACCTTGAATGAAGGAGCATTTACCGCCTGAATAAAAATTCTGTAATCAGTTTCAGAAAGAAGAGGAATGGTAAACGATGCCTTCGGAATGTACTTGTGAGTAATGCTCTCGGAATTTAAAGAGAAAAGGTTGTCTCTTGCCGGAGAGGTCAGATATGAAAGTTCATTGTAGGTTTCCAAATCTGACGGCTTGAACTTCAAGTCAGCCCCGTTATTAGCACCGATAATCTTGAAAGTACCAAGTTCGTTTGCCATTTTTACTCCATTATCTTATCGTCTTTTAATCCCTGATAGTCCGCATATCCATTATAGCAGACGAAAGTGAGTTTGCTTCCTATAAGCCCCTTCAAATCAACTCCATGGTGATAAAGAGTGCCTAGAGAATATGACGTGCAGTACATTTTCCGAACCACGTTTCTTCCAAGTTCCAAATCGTAGTATTTTGCAGTGAACGAAGGAACGTTTATTGCCTGTATCAGAGAAGCGTACTGCTCTTCGGTTATTTTGCCCAACGTGCATTCAAGCTGCGGAATATACCCGTGAGCGACTTCCCCATTGCACAGGTTCATGTCATTGTCTCTCGTTGGAGTTGAAGAATATGAAAGTTGGTTAGTGCTGACTAACTTAGCAAACATTGTAAGATAAATTCCGTTGATGTAAAGCCCTGAAATGCGTTCTATTTCGTCTGCCATCAGATGCTCCCCCCGTTATTCCGCATATAAGCCCTAAGAGCCGGGGCAATAGCCCTAGCAAGGTCATTGGAACTAAGACTGTTTCCGTCAATGGTAATGGTAATATCCCTCGCTCCGCTTCTTCCGCTTTCGGCAATAGCTCTGCTGAAACCATTGTAGGCTGCTTTCTCTATGCCCTGCGTAATCTGATTGTTGTTTGCAACAGCGGTTCTGTTTCCCATATTGCCGACTAATTCCGGCCCGGCTTCATTAGCTATGAAAAGTTGCCCGTTCTTAGGGAATCCGCCAACGGCAAATGCAGAAACTGAATTTAGACTAGCCTTGTATGATAGCAAAGCACCGGCGGCGGCGGTAAGACCTGCGATGATGCCTACTGCGGCAATTCCGCCTGTGGATGCAATCTTGAACGCTGACATCGCTCCAGCGGCAATAAGTGCTAATCCGCCTATCGCTTCCAATGCAGCCCCGATTTTCTGAAGAGTAGTTAGTGCATCCCAATTAGAAAGTTTTGAAAAAGCATCAATCAGTATGGCAAAGCCTCCAGCGACTAGCCCGGCAGTCACGGCTTTCATTGCAACCATTGAGAAAGTGAGAGCCTTGTTCTGAATAATCGCATACTTTTCCAACTGCGAAAACACTATCAGAGCGACACCTAAAGAAGCAAGTCCTATTTTGACCGCACGTTGAGCATTGTCCATCTGCTTCCAGTTGTCTATTAAATCAACTACATTTGTAATGAGAAGGAATATTCCGACATTGGAAAGTTGATCCATAAGTTTGGTCGTGGCTTTAATTTCCGCTTCGGTAAGTTGAAGCGTTCCTTTAACGGAAAGCATACCCAAATCTGCTTTCTTGAAGGCACTGACAAGCGTTCCTAAATTTGATATGGTAAGACCTAAACTAGAATTGATTTTGCTTAGTCCTTTGACACCCAAATATCCGGCAAGTATGATAAGCCCCGATTTCAGCAGCGAAAATACCTCATTCAATTTTGAGGTGTCAAGGTGCTTGACTATAGAAACCTGTGTTTTATCGGCTTCGGAAAGCGAAGCGACATAAGCATCTATCTGCTCTTTAGTTCCAGTTATTACGGTATCTCCCAAAGTTGCCGTATAAACCCAATTCAGCCCCATCTGCTCGATTAGCTCATTCGCTTTCTCAACCGCAGGGTTGGTAACATTGTCAAGTATGGAAGTATATTTTGAAATAGCTTCAAGCAAAGTTTCAGAAATGCTGACATCAGAGGAACTTGCGCTTGAAAGAACATTGAACTTATCAAAGCCCATAAGAGAGCCGGAAAGTTCGCTTACGGCATCATTTGCATCGGTTGCAGTCTCAAATATTCCGTCAAGGAAAGTAGGCTCTGAATAGCCTAACTGATATGCAATTCCCTTGATAAGTTCTTTTGCGACTATCAGATACGAATTTATAGTGACTAAAATTCCGCTCTGCTGCATCCACTGCGAAACAATGACACCGCTCCAAGTTCCGATTTCCTCGAACTGCGATTCCATTATTCTGACTTGGTTCGCATTTGAAGTCAGAGTCTTATTCATATCGCCTAATGCGCCTGACTTGGACATCTGCTGGAAAACGGCATAAATTCTAAGCAAACGCTTTTCAGTCTCCGACAATGACCTATAAGTTCCGGTTCCGCCAAGTGTCTTATAAAGTTCGGAAAGCGTGTTCTCTGTAATATCGTAGCCCGATACGCTTCTTATAGGTCGAACCTGACCTGAAAGAACCGCTTGGAACTTCGTCATTGCATCGTCAAGCGAAACATTGTAGAGAGAGGCGAAATCGACCGCCATTTCAGTAAGCGACTCGGAAATAGTAGTGGATGCCGCTTCGGAAATCGATCCCAAAGACGAGAGCATATTCTTGAACGTTGCTTCGGACTTCATCAAAGTTGTCTCTGAAATACCATAGGCTTGGTTCATCGTTGATACGAAAGTCCTAGCCTCGTTTATATTGCTTCTGAAAGCGACTTGCCAAAGGTTAAGCGTTTCGTTGAAATCAATGCCCTTCGTAACCATATTGGCAAGTAAAAGCCCAGCCTGCTTAAAATAGTTCATCAGAAAGTAGAACTTGCCCAAAGAGGCAAATACGCTTATCTTCTTTATATTGTTTCCTATCTGCTCTGTGTTTTTAGTGACATCGGCAGTAGACGAAGCTATCTTTCCGACCGCTCCGGAACTCTTTGAGGCGCTTCCGCTCATGCCAAGAGTTTTCTGAAGTTTCTCCAGTTCAGGGTTAGCAGCCAAAAGGCTCTTGTATGTGGCATCGATTTGGTTTGTGAGATTTCTTAACTTGGTTGTGCTTTTATGAGTTTCAACATCGACCTCTAAGCTAAGAGTATCTACTTGAATGTTATCTGCCATCAGCGGTTCTCCTTATCCTTTATTTTTCTTTGGAGTTGCATAAGCCTAAGTCTCTCAACTAACTTTCTGTCCTCTTCGGAAATATTTTCATCTTCTTCCTTCTGAACCGAATACGGCTTGGAAGGATATTTGAAGTCCTTTGAAATACAGGCTGATATTGCCGAGCAGACATAACTTCCGACTGTCCAGCCGAGAGCATCCATTTTTGATAGTTCCCGTTTCTCTTTCAACTCATTAGCCTTAAAAAACCGCATTATCTGACGGGGAGTGGAAGCCCAAAAATCAGCCTCTCGCATCCCCATCGATAACGCAGGTATCAGAATTTCGCTGACAATAGTATCTGTCAGACCTTTTTTCAGCTCTACTGGTTTTGAGCCTTGCCCGTTTTCTTCGCCAGACAACTCGTAAAAAAACGGTTAAGTTCCTCAACAAGCGGAGCAAAGTCATCGAAACTGCCGCCATTCTTAAAATGCTCGTTCACCTCTTCACAGGCGCTCACGTAAGGAATGCCCTCAAAGAGAGACACAAGGCAAATTAGGGTTTTAAACGTTTTGGAGCTTTTACCATCAAATACAAGCCCCATATCTTCCATTTCGGCAACATCGGAGAAATTAAGTTCTCTGATTTCAACATTTTTGCCATTGATAACGGCAGTTTTCATTTTAAATTAACCTTTCTATTAAGCAGCGTAAGTAGGATCAGCGCCCCATTCACTATCACCGACAGGGGTAAAGCGAAGTTTAGGCTTCATAGCCTCTGCGACACCGCCTTCGGGAATGCCGAACTCCTGCGGCTCAACCGGGATATAAAGCGATTTGGACAGACCAGAAGGATCAATGCAAATCCACATTCTAAGCCCAGATTCAACAGCGGCGGCATATTTAGTCATAATGCCGGTAGTCTCATTGAAATAGAGGTCATACAGGCTTTCAGACAGATTCGCTTCAAATTCCAAATCTCCATAGTCTTTAAGACCATTTGTATAAGTCTTATTAACTAAATTGGACAAATCGGTGATGTCAATTTTATCCTTGGCAACATCGGTGCTAGGAATAGATGAAACTCCAGGGATGACTGTATACCCAGTGGTAGGCTTAGTACCTGCCGTAGTCTCGAAAGCGAAACTGACTTTCGTTCCGATAGTAGTAACGACTTTTTTAGAAGAATCAGCCATTTTTCAAACTCCTTTTCTAGGCATAATAGCCTTGTGTTTTAATATCGTATCGACTAGCTGAAACATAGTATTCAGAGCCTTTTTCGTATGGCAGAATGACATCCGAATTGGCTCTTACGGCATCGCATATTCCCGGTATGTCCGCATTAAGGGCGGAAATATCCAAGTATTTACGAACCTTCTCTTTATATAGTATAGCAGATTTCTGTGAGGAGCATTCCTCTCCGCTTATTTTCTGACCTCTGCAAATGCAGACAATCTGAATTGACTTTGAGGAAATTGAATCAGAGCCGTCAAGAAAACGCTCGGAAGGATAGTCATTGAGCATTGAAATCTGAACTTCGTTTCCGCTTATCTCGTGGTCGTACTCATAACTGAACAGGCACTCCGGCTTATCCGAAATGTCAGCATCAGCATCGAAGCACTTTTGGAGATAGTTCTTCAAATCCTCAATTATCATAGATTTTCCTTTCAGCGTATAAAGACAAGCGACTTTGCGATTTCACTTGCAATGTTAAGCATATCAGTCTTGACATAGTTCCTTACGTTCCACATAGGATGCCTAGACATCTGACCTAAAGTATGATACCTTTTACCGGTTCTCATATCCTTGGTTTCATGCTGCTTATAGAACCACCATCCATCAGCTCCATGTCCTCCGACATCATATAGCCATGTGGACGGAAGGATGCCGGGATAAGTTCCAGATCCTATGACAGAAGTTCCGTATTCGACAAATGCAATGTGCTTATCAGGCTCGGTGTAATCTCTAGCTACTATGTAGACCGAATTTCCGCTTACATGGCTCTCTGCTTTGAAATTGTCAGAAATGGCGGCAAGTTGTGCCTGTGCAAAACTATTTCCCCTTTCAAGTATGGTCTGCTTGGTGCTTTCGCCAATCTGACCTATATTCGATTGGAGTTTATGTGCGCTCTTTCTGAATCTCTCAAAGCCCGAAATGTCAGTCATGCTCAATTCCTCTTCCGCACCGTAACTAAGATAGACCTATTCTGTTCAAGCACTCCCTCAACAATATAGTCAGCCCCTCTTCCGTCAGTGCCAATGAGCTCTTCAGCAGTAGGCTCGGCATCAATATAGAATAGATCGCCTTCTTTGACCGAACCTGTCCAAAATGACATCGGAGAAAGAATGATGGTCTGAACCTTGCTTATGCTTTTGCCATACTGAATAGTGGCAAGTAATCCCGTTTTGGGCATTACAGAACAATACCCTAAGCGTGTCACGTACTCTATAGGCTGGGAATATTTTACTATCCCACCTGCCGAAGATAACTTCTTGCAATGATAAATTGAGCTTCCTAATTTCATGAAGGTATACCTGCATAAGGCTTTAGCATATTCATCAGCGCTTCGCTAATCTGCGCCCTGCCGAAAGAAAGGGAAATCCCATTCTCTTGGTAGGCAAGTGCAGAAGAAATGCCTAGCCTTTCGATAATCTCGTCACAGGCGGAGCATATCCACTGAATATCATATCCAGCAATAGTATGCTCCGTTTCTGTGGCTTCCGGCTCACAAGGGAATTTGATGCGGAAGTAAAACATCTTAGCCTTGGCTAAAATATATGCTTTGTCATCATCAGACATATAAGCATAATGCTTAGTAAGATAAGCGTTTACGTAGGTATCGCAATCCGTTGTTGCCATAATATTCTCCTATTAAGCGATAACGACTTTGAAAGCCTGTGTAGTATCGGTAAGAGCCACAACATAGTATTTGCGGCCATAGACTGTATTTACACGGGTGTTCTTTTCTCTGTCAGTTTCAGCCTCTGCGCCTTTCTTGTTGAACCAAGTGACGGCCTTAGAAGTTCCACCGACAACAGTGCCTTTGACGGCATCTGCTTTAGTGAAGATGTCAACACCGGCAACAGAGCCGATATAGCCCTGTCTCGCATAAGCCTCGACATATTGCAGAGTTTCCTTGCAGTTCTTTCTTAAAGTGGCAACATCAGCCGGATTAAGGAAAGCAAAGATTCTATCGTGCGAAATTTCATCGTCCGTTTTGGAATTGGGCTTAATAAGAGCTCCAATATCAGCGAACAAGTCGAAATTCAAGGCAGGAGAAGCGGTAGACGGAGTTAAAGTCGCTTTAGCGAATTCCGCATAAATATCGGAATTTCCAGTATTGAACATATCAACCGCAATATGCTGAACACCGGCATCAACGACAAGCGGATCTTTAAGCAAGTCCTCGTCCTTATACTCAAATCTGCCCTGTGCGCAGGTAATATCGTATTCCTTTTCAGTGAAAGAAGCGGTGGAAGTCTTAGTATTTCCGACACCAGGAGCGACTTTTTCGACCGAATCGGTAGCAGAATAGACATGGACAAGAATCTTCATTCCGTCATTTAAAACAAGGTCATTGTTGACGGTGCAGAAATTGACGAGATTTAAGTGAGACTTGAACTGATCCTCGATAGCATCAGCAAGAACAAAATTTTCGTATGGAGTATTTGCCATAAGTTTATATTTCCTCCTTTATGGTTATTTAGAATTTAAAGCCTGTTTATAGGCTTCAGGATTTGTTTCAGCAAGTTTAGCCCTTTCGCTCAAACTCATACTTGCAAACTGTGCGTGAGTGATAATATCAGTACCGGCTCCGCCATTAGACGGATTTGGATCAGAATGAAGTTTAGCCTTTTCAAGTTCGCTCTTCTGTGCTTCCATTTTTTGAGAATAATACTTATTGGTGGCTTCGATGGCTTCATCAGTCTTGCCAGTTGCGAATAATTCAGCAATGGTGTTCCTAGTAGCATCGTCCTCAATGGTGTTTCTCAACTTGTCCTTGTAGCGATACTTAGAAAGCTCTAATTCATTGGCTTTCTGTGTCTCTGCAAGTTTCTCGGCATCAGTGAGCTTTGCGCTATATTTAGCGTTAAGGTCATTCAGTTTCGTCTCCATTTCCGAATACTTGGCTTTGTCAACATATCCGCCCTTAGAAAGATCGGCAAGTTTGATGCCCTTATTGGCAATCTTTGCATCAATTTCGGCGGCGGTGTCTTTTTCAGAATAGTCCTCTCCTAACAAATCTTTAAGCAAACTCATAATTAATCTCCCTTTCATTTCCTGTTTTTTAAACGTGGTAGGTCATCCACATTGAGATTGCCCTTCTTTTGATGCCTTTAGGCTAGGCAGTCTATCATTCCCTCCCTCTGCGGCAATGATATTTAAGTCATATTATCGCCTCCGCTTACTTCTTTGTTTGACTTTGCTTCTTGCTCGGCTTTGGCCTTTGCGTATTCCTCAATGATATTGCCTTCTGAAGCCGGATCATTGCTCATCTGTGTCTTTGCAAGTGCAATGCTGGGCGGAACGTTATTGGTAACAAGATTAACATATGATTGAGTTTTAACTAGCATATTGTCAGAGAGATTAGGATTATACTTAATCTCAATCTGGGATGATTCAAGAACAAATACCTTTCTGAAATCTGGATCGGCCTTGATAATCTTGATTTTCTTCGTGAGAAGCTGACGGTCAGCCTCTATCATGATATTGATTTCGGTTAGAAGCCTGTTATAAGCATTCTGCCACCCGTTGCCGAGTGAACGTGCCTGTCCAGTGTCTCCGCCCGAAGATACAGCAGAAGAAGCAAGTGGAACGCCGCAGATGTCATACATAATCTGCCTGATAGTGTCATGTATTTTGAGAATTGAATCGTGATTAAGGGAAGTCGTTATTGTTTTAACGTCAGGAGTGATTGCCGGGTTGGTGGAATTAAGCACCAAAGCCCCATTTTTTACCATCTTCCTGAAATTTTCCCCCTGCTCCGTGGCATCCTTTCCTAAATTAACATTTAAGAACACATAAATAGTATTGACTATATCCTCGATATTATCCATCTGATTTGAAATGATATAATCTTCGGCATCCTGCAATGAGTGGGCTATCTGAATTATGCCGACTCTGTTTGAGTCAGCGTGTTTCTCGACAAGAGGGAGAATGCCTATTGCTCTCGGCTCTACCTTGAAATTTTCCGGCTGATATGAGTACGGAGAGACTGAAGTAGTGCGAATACTGTAAAAAGCATCTTTTGTATAAATCTCCACCAAAAAGTCCTTGGATTTTGTGCTTTCATTGTCTATCGGGCTTACTAGGACATCAAACAGTTCCTGATGCCCAACGAAAGACGAATAGACTTTGAAGCACCTGTCAGCCTCAACACAGAACACAGAATAGGGAATTGTGTCAGCAATAGACTTATCGCTCGGCTGAATGAAATAGTAGCCAAGTCCAACGCTGTAAACCCAGTTCCCGACCTCTGAATCGACAGTCCGCATATTGACCGCATTATCCCAGACAAGCATATTCTCCAATGAATTATCTTTCAGGTCTTTAGACTGCGCATACTTGATCGGGTTGCCGAAAGCATAGCCTTCCTTGAACTTCACCATGGAATAGCCGTCAGGCTCTATTACAATGTTGTTCGCTTCGCTATCATGATGAATTCTATTCTTATTTATTACGCTATGCTTTAAAAGATACTCGTCTCTAAGTTCTTTAACTGATGGAAGATAATTATTGGAGTAGAAATCCAATATGTCATTGAGCTTTAACTTAATAAGGCTCTCATTGATGTCAGATGGCCTATATGAAATTTCATAGACAGGAATACCTGCCCTTGAAAGGCCTCCGTAGAACTTTTGGGAAGAAACTGACATTGGGCACCTCCGAGTTAGCATAGACTAACTATAGTCTATCACAATATCTCATTATAGATATTGTACAACATTCTAAATCATCTTGCAAATGAACTTATAGTTCCTGAAATTCCGTTTGACTTTATAATCTCGTTTTGGGTGAACTGGGCTATAGCATCGATGAAATCATCATGCTTGGTCTTTCCGCCATATCTAGGATATACATAAGTGTAGACGTTATCAAGCCCACGTCCAAATTCTGACGAAGGCGGATATATGCCGTACTTCGGGAACATTATATTAGCCTTAATGTCTCCTTCGCTCTGCGCTATCATATCGTCCTTGTTCAGATAAGAGAAAGTCAAGAATATTTCACACGAATTGTATTTCCTCTCATGAAGCTTGGAATTAAGTATCTGATCGATTCCCTCGCAGATATTGTCCTCTACGTATAATTTAATAATCTTAAAGTTAATAATATAAGAGACTATCTTATCATATAAGTCTTTCATAACCCTGTCATCGAAAATTCCGTCAACAAGGTAGTATTTGTCATTGAACTTTGAGAAAATCGGCATGGCGCAGTAATCAGCACCGAACCTCTTTGTATCAAGGAAAGCCATGTGAAACTCCGGCCTTCCGCCAACTCCGGCTTTCGGAATGCCCTCATAGCATTTCAGATTGTCAAAGTGGAAGGGATTTCCTTTAGGCGGAACTGGAGTCTGCTGATCCATAGCCATGAACTGCTCATAATTGTCAATTCGCTCCTGTCTGGCAGCCAAAGTAGGATATTTAGTGGGATAGGTGCTTGTATCAGTCCTGTAGTCTAGTTTGGGAACGCATATGAATGCGCTTCTCATATTCTGCTTGAACACATCATTAACAGATATATGAGTATAAGGTATCTTATTATATGGAACAGATTTCTCATATCCGAACTTTACTTTAAGATACGAAAGTATGTCATAGACCGAATAAGTAGTCCCGGAAGCGATAACCCTTGCGCTATCGGAATTGTAGATTCTCCTAGACCATATATTCTTGTATTTGTCAATATCGCTCTTGTGGGCATCTATATTTGCCCTGTCCTCTTGCTGGGTAATATCGTCCAAGAAAATGTAATTCGCTCTTACTCCATTGAGCCTGCTGCCTTTAGAGGCCACACGGAAGCTCATAGGCATTTTTGAGCCATGGATTTTGAATATGCCCTCTCCGACCGAATACTGGTCGAATATGAGCGCCGGGTTGCAGTTGAACTGCTTGTAGAAGTCGAAAACCTTTGCGTATCTAGGATTTTCCATTATTGACATTACGGAGTTCATGCAAGGTGCGCAGTTGGCATCATTGCCGAATACTTTTAGGACATCAGTAAATGGTGTGACACCGAATATCCAAGCTATAAGCACCGCATCGGAATATGACTTGCCATAACCCGTGGGGAGCTGCTTCTCTATGAAATTAGTGCCTACGTTAAGCACCATATCATTGGCGAAATACCAAAAGCCGCCGAAAATGGACATCGTTTCAGTCCAAGTCTTATCGGCATCCGACTTTTCAAGGTCAAGATACAGGGCAAAATGCTTCAAAGACCGCTTTGAGGCAAGAGCAAGGGCATCGTCATAGAGATTAGCCCATTGCAAAAACACTTTTTCATCGCTCTTCTTCTTGATTTCCCGTATTTTGCGCTCGACCGCCGGAAGTACAAGCGAAATGTCGCTCTTAACGTATTCTCTGACCTGCTTTTCATCGTCAGGGTTCGGAAACTTCAAAAGTTCCGAAATTTCGGAATTATAGCATTTAACTAACTCATTAATTATATTATATAGAGTATCAGTATCATTAAAGTCATAATAATACTCATTCCCGTCATTGTCGCTCTCTCTGAAACTATGGGAATATTTGTCAAGGAGAAGCTCCAAATCTCTAATAGCCATTGGGGCGGCCATTTCAGCACCTCTTCCCGTGCTTTAAATAGGTGTTCAGGCAAATCTCGCCCGAATCCATAATCTTCTTGATGCGTGTTGCCTTATAAGCCTTGGCTTCCTCAACGGTGTCAAAGTAATTTATCACCATTCTTGCAGACCAAGGGCGAAGGTCTTTCATTCCGCTGACCTTCTTCTCTCTGAAATATGTATATAATCCGCAGTTATTATTAAGTATATGTTTAGATAAGTATATTCTTCTAGCCATATCCCTTTTAGGAGAGTTTTTTGTTATCCCTAAAAAGTGCTTATCGCCTTCAATCCTGATTTCATAGACACTAATCTTCATGAGATTCACTCCCTTCCAAAAAATTCCTCCGGGCTTTTAGCCAACGGTATCGAAACAGGCTCTCTAGGCGCTTTGATTTCCGCATCTTGTTTCGGAACCGCAGTTATGCTCACGTGTTCATTGTACACCGCACTAGCCAATATCAGAGTGTAATTCCCATGATAATTGTCGTTCTTCAGCGCACCTTCCACTTCGACACGATCATTCTCGCTAACCTCGCTGCCGACCTTGCCGAAGCACAGAACATCTATCTTGCAGACCGAGTTCCCAGACCGAAATGACATCCCGAACTTTGTCAGCATCAGCCCTTTCGAGCTGACAGTCCGACTTATGCATCCGCTAATCAAACCGCTTACGCAAACCCTGTTTATCATCTCTCTTCCTCCCACCCAGCTTCCAAACCGCTACCATTGTATATCTCCCTCAAGAAAACTTCAAGCGCTTGGAGGAAGGGTAAGTAGGCATTTCTGATCCTAACCTAAAAATAGGGGTGGGGTGGATTCCAGGAAAAACGCCTTTATTTAAGGCTTTTTTCTTGCCTTTTTCGTATAATAAACGTCCGTTTTTTGCATTTTTTAGTTAGTTGCTGCTAACTTTGCCCCAAAAATTGCCCTTTTGAGAAAATTAAAAGCAGGTACTTAATCGCCCTTATCTTTAATAAATGAAAGATACTTAATATTTAAAATATAATGCTCTATATATCAGTGTTTTAATAGTATTTATTATTATATATATAATACACCCAAAATAACACTTTAGTTAGTTAAAGTGTCTTTGCTTTAGTTTGGTAAAGCGATTAACTTTAGTAAAGTAAAGCGTAAATACTTTAGTTAATTAAATCAAACGCTTTAGCATGATAAAGTAAAGCCCTGGCTTTTGGGGGATATACTTTTTAAACGAAAATGGTTGACAAAGATATATAAGATGCTATGATAGATGTAGGCTAATGCTAATATAGCCTTAGAAAGTGTGGAATAGAAAAATATCAATTAAAGCGTTTGGACGATTCTATTAGCTTTCTAAGTCGGCGGCGCGACTTTAAAATAATAAGCCAGGGAAAAATAGATATATGAAAAAAGCAACTTACGTGGTCACGGAATGGCCGCAAGGATTCGGAAACGGCGATGGTTACGAAAGGGGAAGATTTGATAAGCTTAACGATGCTAGAGCATTCTTCAAGGGATATCGTTTAAATCTTGTTAGAGAGTTAAGCGAAGAGGCGAGAGAAAGCAGGATCTTTAAAAGCGAAGAGACTAGCAATTTAGAGTTGGAAAAAGAAGAGACTGACGACGATGATGATTACTATTTTAGAAGCGATGTTATTTATTTAATTGAGGTTGCTGGAAAAAGATAGAAAAGAGAAAAATTAAATTATGGAAAATTTAAGATTATTTGTTAATTATAAAAACACTTTAAAAAATGAAGGAATATCTTTAAAGGATCTTCACGAAAAATACGGCTTTGATTTGGAAGCCGATTTAAAAGCGATTTTATTCGAAGGAGCTTTTACTGAAAACTCTTTAAATAAAGCAATCTGCTTAAATGATTCTGTTTCATTTGTTTTAATAAAAGGGCCCGAAGATGAACTTGATTATTGCTCATTCTATTCTTCAGAATCTTCTTTAGAACCTTCAAGGGATTATATCAAGCATGCCAACTCTCTTTCCACTAAAGGCCTTATCTCTCTAAAGAGAAAAAAACATAACAAATTAGTCTTAGTTATTGCTCAAAAAATATCATTGCTCAAAAAAAGAAACGAAAACCCCAAAGATTTAACTAGAAGACTTTTAAAAACTGAATATAAAAGCTGGTCAGATGGTACGATTGATTGGATTAAAGGAATCAACGATATAGGGCAGACGATTAAGCTGACAGGATATAGCTATCATTCATGCTCTGATTTTGATTTTGGAAATGTAAAAGAAATTGAAAAAATAATTGATAAAAGCGGATATTTAAAAGAACCATTCAAAGAAAAACTAAATAATAGACTAGTTGATTTTGAAAGGAAAAATGCTTTAGAAAAAGTTAAAAATTATCCAGAAAAAAAGAGCGATCTTTTAAAAGTAAATCAAAAATTAAGCGATATTAAAAATAGCGTTAATTCTATGATGTGCGATTTAGTGAATGCAGGAAAAAGCGGCGATATTATTAAGCTTTCAAACCGTTTTGATGAATTTGTAGACAAAGCTAATAGCTTTAAAACCAGACAATATATTAATATTAAATATTATTTAGACGATTTAAACTATATTTTAAGATTTAATTTAAAAAACGATGTTGCTATTTATGATGAAAATGGAGAAGAAATCAGTAAGGGTGTTTATTTTAGCGACGATGCTAATTATATCAAATTTAGTTCGATTGTTGACCATTTAAAAGCTAAGTATAAAGACGAATATTATAGCATGGATTCTATCTTTGAAGAAGCGCATAAATTAGAAAAGATTTTTAAAACGGTTTCTATTAGCTTAAATATTGATGAAAGGATTTAAATTGTTGGAAAGATTCACCCCATGCAAATACTCTTATTAATAGCTATCTTTATAGGCTTTTTCTTTCTAGGATTGATGAAAGGAGGCACAAGTAAAAATTAATCGACTTAAAGCCCTATCTATTTAGGGCTTTTTTAATGCTCTTTTTTGTGATCGCCTAATTAGCCTTTTTAAAGCCTTTTAAGGCGTTTTTTCTTTCCGTGCTAGTTTATACCTTTTTAGTTTTTTTGTCGCTTAAATTGCCTTTAAACGGCTTATAAATCGCTAGTGCGGTTTTAATGGCGGATAGCATTTTAAAACGGTGCTTTTACGGTTTCCGCGTTTCACGTGAAACTTATTTTCCAGATAGCACCCCAATTTTTGAATTTTCCGCATTGAGCCACATGTGTCGGCTCTGAACTGCCGAGGCCATGTGTCATATGCGAACTGCTGGGATTAAAAAAGGGAAGCACCCTCATTGCTCCCCTTGCGTTATTCGCCTAGAGCCATGATAACTGCTAGGCAACACTAATATATAACTTTCCGATATGGAAATTAGAAAGACAAAAATCTTTCAGTTTTTTATCAGCTATCCTATAATCCCATACTCCAATTTTTTTGAACTTTTTAAATCTGCCTTTGTATTGATCGGGAATATGATTAACAAATTCATCTTGCTTTTTAAAGCCTATTGAGAAATTAATCGAATTAAAACTATATTTATTATAATGTCCGTCTGCAACATATCTTCCCAAAAGCCATAACATATTATCTGATAAATTGCATTTATTCTCTTGATTAGGAATATTGTATGTTAAATAATCATCGGATTTTAAATCAGCTGCTTTTATCCATTGAAAATTATTTTCCCTATAAACATAAAGCGGATGATTAGGAGTTAAAATCAGATTAGTAGTTCCAACTCCATTAACAATAACATAATTATTCGATATTCTTTTCATGGTTTTCACCACTTTTTTATATCTGTTTTTATGTGTAAGTACAAAATCATCAGTAGTAATATTTTCTACTTCTTTGTATCCTTTTTCCGTAAGAATCAGTGTACCTTTAGGAACACATGGAAATGAATAGCACATAATGTATTCATTTTTGTCAGTATCTTTAATGTTTAAGTCTTCTGCCTTAACTTTTGTAATATCAACGAGATTATGAGTGGCGATAATATCGGAATAAATGGTCTCTCTCTCTTTCTCTAAGCTGCCTAATCTGCTTTTCGCTCATAGGCTCATTCCAGTCTGCCGAAATTCCGCTTTTGAGCAGGAAGTCAAGTATTTCCTCTTTGGAATGCCCCTTTGAATAATCGGTCTTATCGTCCGCCATGTGTATTGCACGATATGCCGAGAATGACTTGTAATTCCATTCGCAGAGTTTCCAGTGCTCAAAATCAGCCCCTATATATTCCATGGCAAGAGCCTGTGATCCATAGCCGCCGAATAATTCAATAAGCCTTATATGCTTATCTATTTTAAGAGTATCTAATCCAAATAGATTATTATACTGCTCCATGTTATTTTCCTTCCTTTTCAGCTAATAGAATTTCTCTTAAAGTGCAATTATCCAATGCACCGGTCAAAAGAAGGCTGATACAGTGCTTTACTCTCTCGGCACCGTCTGAAAAGCCCTTCTTGTAGCCCTCGTTGAAACTGCTTTCAGCAGTCCTGTTAATTTCATCAATCATGAATTTAATGTCTTTATCTGTCATAAAATAGTTCCTTCATTTAGCTTTCTAAAAACAATTTCTGATAGCCATCGTCAATTTTCTTTCTCTCTACTTGACTTATTCCATTCAGCCTGTCAACAGACGATTTCCAATATCCCTCGTCTATCTCAAAGCCTAAGTAATGTCTGCCAAGTTCCTTAGCCGCAGCACACGTAGTTCCGGAACCGGAGAATGGATCGAACACGATTGCACCCCCCCCCCGATGAATTTAGAATTAAGTTCTCAATAATATACTTAGGCTTAATTGTAGGATGATTATAAAGTTCTTTGTCTTGAATATTAGTGTTTGATTCATAGACCGTTTTCATAGTGTCGAAAGTTCCTTTTAGCCATGCTCCACGCTCCCAAAAGTACATACAGAACTCTTTGTCTTTTAAGTAATGAGAGCCAACAAATGGCGGAGGATTAGTCTTTGCCCAGACGATATATTCAAAATTGCATTTATGCTCTTTGACGAAGAAAGTCATATAGTCATAAATCTGCTCCTTATTGCACCAAATATAGATGTTTATCTTTTTCATCACTCTTATCAATTCAGGCAATATCTTTAAATTTATTCCACATCCTAAATTAGTTGAAACAAGTTGGTCTTTGTATTTATTCGATTTGTTGCTCCATTTAAAAAAGCCAGTTTGCCTTTCAGTAATCCCTTTTATTTCATATGGCGGATCAGTCACTATTAAATCAATGCTCTTGTCAGGCACTTGCTTGATAAGCTCATAGGCATCGCCCAAATAAATTTTATCGTTTTCCATTTTCGCCAACCTCTATCTTTTCCTCTCCGATTTCTTGAAGTCTCTTATTTAAGATTCTCTTGTAATAACCAGTGTTTTTGTAAAAGAACGAGTTTAAGCAGTATTTGCTTCCGTTGATGTTCAGCGGACATTCGGAGCAGATAAAATATTCGGTGCAAATCTTAGTCATTTCATCAGCGGTCAAGTCCTTAACTTTCTTTTCCATTCAGTTTATCCCCCCAATTCAACCCTTAGAAGCCTTTGGGCTTTGATTTTCGTCCTTTGCGGTACATTCTTCAAGTTAACGGAGATTATCGCCATAAGCCTTCTAAAGCCGCAATCGTCAAGCGAGTTTATGTACTTAATCCCATCGTCTCCTAGAATGCTGCGGTTTTTATTGAAGAACTTTCTCACTTCTTCTTCGCTGAAATCCGAGACCGCTTTTGCCAAGCCTCTTTCGTATTCGGAAATAATCTTGTCTGCCATCTTTCTTCCCCTCTTTCTTATATAAATGTATAACTTTAAGAACCCGATGTCAACAAAAAAGCCGTATTTAATTACGGCTTGTTTTTCTTTGCGTTTCTTAGAATGACGTGTATATTGCTCGGAGTGTAGGAATATTCATAGGCAAGTGCTTTGACTGTCTCGCCTGCCATATGCTTTTTGTATATTTCCTTTGCCTTTTCTGACAAGTCCTTTCTCCTGTGCCTAATGAATTTTATTGGGAAATGATAGACCGCACCATCGGAGATACCCAATATTCTTGCTATCTCCTGCCTAGTATAGCCTTCGGCATTTAATTCCGCTGCCTTAGTTATGCTATCAGGCGGAATTTTATATGGCCTGTGAATTTTAAGACCGGCACCGTACTTTTGCTTCAGAATTTTCTTGACAACATCCTTACAAGCGCCGCTTTTTGCTACTATTTCACCATAAGTTCTTAATCCATCATCATAAGCTTGGATTATTTTAGAGTATTTACTATCCTTAATAGTCTTAATGTGCGGTCTAAGAACTGCATAGACATATCTTAGGCTGCGCTTTGTTATTTCAGATATTTCACGTCCTACAAGCCCATTATCGTACATTTCGATTATCTTATTTTGCGTGGCTTCTCTGGACTTTTGATTTTTTCTTGCCGCTTTATATGAAGTGAAAACTTTTCCGTCAATCGTAATCTGATTGCTTAAAGTATCATTTCTATTCATTTTATTTTTTCTCCAATGAGCCGTTATATAATCCGGCTTCCTTTAATTCAGCAAGAGTTTCTAATTGAGCGGAATTTGGCTTTCCAACATAATCTAAATTCCATACGGCAATCCACCCTGTATCGCTAGTAAGCCATTCAGTATATCGTGCATAGTAATCTTCCGGGCAAAGTTTGAAGTAATCGTCTCGGCTGCAATGGTGCTTTTCCATTCCTTTCTTAATAAGAAATTCCTGGTGGGAAGGAATAGCATATTCGACATGGCCTCTTTCATCGATCATTACTTCAAGATAATCTATGAAAGTCTGCTTATGAAGCTCTATGTCGAACTTTGAATTAAGCTTATACATTATAATCTTCGGAAATTTTATCAAATAAGTGGCAATATCCATATTCGGCAACAAATCTATCGTACATTAAACATCGGCCTTCATTGTAATTTTCGCAGTCCTTGCAGAAGCCTTTAATTTGCCTCTTTTCCAGCCTCTTTATTTTATTTCGGGCTGCCATGCTAATCCTTTCGCATTCATCTAATTTTTCAAGTTCTTCGCACATCTTAACCCATCTTTTGAAAGTAGAAGGCTCAATGCCAAACTCATACTTTATTTTGTAGCAAAGTGAACCATCAGTGTTTTTTGGGATTGCTTCAATCACATTATCAGTGATATAAGAAATTCCGGTGTTTAGAAATGTATCGTTTTCATCAGTTTCCATAATGCTAGTCCTCCTTCATTTTTCTATAGTAATATTTGGAATAATTGACAACTCTTTTATAAAACGCTTGGGAACTTGAATAGGCAACCCAAAAAGGTTAAATCCTCCTTGGTATAATTGTTGTTTGAAAGCATAGGCTTTCATTTCTCTTTTACCTCCTTCCCTTCCAAAACCCCATTCAGCCTGTCCATCACATATTTGTGTCTCGACCTCAATTCCCAAAGGCTTTTCCTGAATTCCTTTATTTCATCAGCCTTCATCGACTTGACGCAGGCAACCGAATCCTCATGTATGATTTCGAGCGTTGTCCCGTCCGTCAGCGACACCTCTCTGTTTCTAATCCTGCCGTCCTGTATGACTATTCGGCAGATGAGTCCTTCTGCCACATAGGCGGTGTACGATATGCCCTTGTATATGAACATCCATGGGGATGCCTTTATCCTCTTCCCAGCCCGCAGATCGACCATGGTGTTGCCCTCAATGCTCCCTCCTTCGTAGGAGACTTTTGGGTAATGGCTCCTGACCCATTCGGTCATCTTTGAATAGTTAGGGAAGGCATACTGCTTGCAGTTCCCCGCTACCACATTCTCGTCAATCTGCCTCTGCGCCTCCTTCAGTATAGGAGCATACTCTGAATCGCTTGGAATGAGATTGCAGAAAGTGTCGAAATATGCAAGTTTTTTCCTGATGCAGTCCTCGTTTCCCTTAAAGAACTCATCAGCATTAATCCTTGCCTGTGTCATTTTTCAGCCACTCCTTTAATGCCTTATCGGACTTTAGAAACTTCTCAAACTCATGTGCCATCTTATATGGGAATACTCGATAAAGCACATTATTTTCTAGAATATTCTTCAGTATCTCCAGCACTTTCAAATCTTTGCTAATAATCTCTATGCAAGGCTTGTAACATTCTTCAGGCACGTCTACTTCGCACAAGTCATTGAGTTCAAACAGCGCTTCCTTACTTGTCATTATTTCAGGCCCCGTATTATTGTTTTCCATTTTCCTTTTTCTCCTTTCTAATATGTTTCGATGATTCTAGGCTCTTTGAGGTAATCGCAGACCATATCGCCGAAGTATTTGATTATCATTCCCTCTCGGTAGCAGCTGCACTGTTTCTCGACTCCGTCAAATCCGAAGACTTCGTTGCTTATAGAATTGAGTTCGAAATATCCTTCTTCGTCCTCTATTCCTAATTCTTCTTCAATGTCTTCTTCTAAGTCCGTGCCTTTGCTTATATTTCCTGATATGCTTTCTTCTTTGTAAGACAGATAATTCGGCTTACCCGTATTATGATCGACAAGCTCAAAGGTTACTGAACTGTATTCCCTGATTGCGTTCTCTACGGATACGCCGTCTGTAAGAATCTCTTCTGCTTTTTCTGAAAGTTTTAATTTTTGAGGGACTTCGGAAATGCAGTTATCGCACGTATTGTTTGTTGTCAGATTAATAGTGCAGTTATGTTTCTTAGCCATTTCATACAGCTTGAAGAGCGTATCGAAATATGGATGCTCCTTATATTGTTGTAATCTGAATTCTTTTCCGAAATTTCCCACTTCTAGTTTGAAGATGTCATCAGGAATTTCAATTTCTATCTCTCGGTCTAGAAATTTACCAGAATATAGTCCTTTGTGGTTCACCCACATTGCGTAATCAGCATTAGAGCAATTAACAGGCGCAAATGGACATTTTTCGCATTCATGCACTCCACAATTTTTATCAACCCATATTTGAAACTGCTCTTTAGTCAAGTCTCTTAATTTAATCTTTTTAATCATTGGAAATTTCCTCCTCTATGCTTTCTATATTCTCTTCAACTATGCTTCCGATGTCAGATTCATCCGGAAGGTTCTTCTGCTCTGCCCAGTCATTAGCTTTGTTAAATGCGCTTCCGTAATCTTCCGCATCTATTTCAGTCTCGAAATCGTAAGTAATAGTTCCTTTGACTTTAAATCTTTTCATATCTGATTTTCCCTTTCCGGCAGTTTTCCAACCGACTTATTTGTTCCGAACAGTTCTTCCATTTCCAAATTTTGTGCATATTTCAACTGCGAATACCTATCAACTTCTGAATAATAGCCGCCGTTGAACATTCTGAATGTAAGTTCCATAATGCTGTTCAGAGAGCAGGACCTGACTTCCCTTACCGATTTAGCTCCGCCTTTGAAAATGATTACGATATAGAGATAATTCTGCCTTCCGACCTGAAACTCGTCCAAATATACTTTCTGCGGCGCATTGGGATATGTCTTTACGACATATTTCATAATACGATTGAAGGGATTAACCTCTTCGATTTCAAGCGGTGTGAATCTCATAAATCATTGATCCTGCTCTTATAGACATCACGGGCTTTGCTATCTTCGTCAAAGATAATGATTCCCTGACCGTCTAGGCTGTTCTTTCTGCACTTGGCATTAAATTCCTTTAGCATACCGAGAAGTTGTCTGCGCCTCTTTTCTGCCCATTTCTGGAACTCTTCGTTGGAATGTGCGATATAGTAGCCATCCTGGCATGAGATAATCGGCTTCTGAACAACCGATGACTTGTTGATTTCCTGAACATCTTTTCTGATTTCACGCTTGTAATCACGGTTTACGAATTTCCCTGTAGAATACTGGTCTGCCACAACAGGGTTCTGCATAAGAAGATCGCAGTTGCAAATCTCGTTGTTTTCCGAATGCGACTTGATAGCCTCGTATAGTCTCCACTGACGATAGTTCATCTTTCTTTCCATGATACCTTTCCTCCTTTATTTTGGTAGATATGCAAAGCTTTGTAGACATAGGCTCTAGAACAACCATGCTTCTTGGCAATCTCTGAAACGCTCTTATCGGAATTGAAGTCATCTGCCATGTCGCTAATCTTTTGGCTACAGGATCTGGGGTACTTGTGTTTGATTATTGCATTTAATACAAAGTATCGTGATACAAACGGATATTTCTGAACTATAGCAGAGATAATCTGATTGTATGTCATTCCTTTTCTTCTTAAATCCTGAATATCATTATTAATAGTTATATACTTAATAATAATTATTCGGATTTCATCAGAGGACATATTGTATTTGCGGGACAGAAGCTCGGTGGAAGTAAGTCCGCTTTTGTAATCCGCCCCAATGTTTTCAGCGGCTCTTCTTTGAAGTTTAGTCATTATCTAATATCTTCCATTTCCGCTTCAAGATTATCGGCATATTCTTGGGAAGTAATCTTCCTGGATTCCAGCCAAATCTTCAAATGAATTTTATTTCCGACTTTCTTGCATTTTTCAGCAATTTCTTCATACTTCTTTTTATTGTCGAACCAACTTGCTAAGTACAAATATTCAGAAGGAAGAGCCTTATATTCCATCTTGGTTAAATATTCAATGCTATAATGCGGAATTTCAGCATCCGAAACGCATTTATCAATGTAAGCGTCTCTTATATCATCATCATGAATATTTGCATCATCAAGTTTTCTTTTAGCAATGTCTATGATAATGTTTTCCGCTTTTACTTCGTTAGCCTGAGCCTTTTTATAATCAGAGTAGTACTGTGTCAAATAAGATAGCTCAATATCTTTCATAACTTCTATACACGCTCCTTCAAGTTGATTTGAGAAATTAATCTCCGTGTATTCGTCGTGATCGATAGGAACGTTGAAAGTCTTATATTGCCATGATGAATAAATATTTCCTTTTTTAGTTTTTATAAAACCGACAGGCTTAATTTTTAATACAATGTTGTTCACTTCAACATCAATCTTATTAATAAACATTTCCAGTCTAAAATCTCTGTGAGAGTATACCACCCACTTCTTCTTCCAAAACTGCGTATTAGTGTAATTGTCAAGAATAGTCTTTAAGTCAATTTTTACCACATTTGTTGAAATATTGGATTCCATATTATTTTCCTTCCTTTACAATGTTTCTGATAGTACCTGCCGAGCATCCATGCTTCTCTGCGATTTTGTTGAGAGGCATAGTTTTATATTCTTCTCTGATTTCCGACTTAGCCGTTTCATCAAATTTCTCTCTTCTTCCAAGAACCTCTCCGTTTTCAGCTTTCTTTCGGAGCGTGTTGCTTGTGTTGAAGCCAATCTGCCTTCTCTGGAACTCGTCCATAAGAAGCATCTGCGAAACCATGAACCAAGTGTAGGGGTTGTATTTTTCACCTGCCGCAAGTTCAATTCCGTTAGAGACAAATCTGACGTTAACTCTCAAATTCTGCGTAAGTTCATCGATCATATTCATTGCAGAAGTGTAATTCCTTGCAAATCTCGATGTCTCCGTGAAACAGACTGTATCGCCTTCTTTAAGGACTTTGAGCATAGCATTGTAGCCATCTCTCTTGTTCCCTTCAAATGAGCCGGAAATGTGGTCAGAGAACACGTTGCCTTCTGTAAGAACGAAGCCGTGTCCTTCAAACACACCTTCCTGTCTCTCAAAAGTCTGTTCCTTCCCGTTTCCTCTGATGCCTTGTGTTGAAACTCTCATATAGAAGTAAATCATTTTTCTATCTTCCTCCTACGAATATCTTACTTGTTTGTATAACTTTTGTCAACTATTTTTCGACTTTTTTATTCACATTAAAAAAGCCCTATCTCTAGGGCTATTTGTTCTTTACTCAACTAATTTCTTTGATTTTCTTTGCTTTCTTGTTAACTAATGCTGCGGTCTGTGCGTTTTTGATGATTGAGCGTATGCTTTGCTCTTTCATATCAGATATAAGAGCCTTCTCCGCATCCATAAGCGAATTTTGAGTTGCAATATCATGGCCGACACCTTTGCTTTCCAATCTGAACTTGCCGGACTTGGAATCTATCGACCTGCTCTCCATTGAACTGATAGTGTCATTCACAAGGCAAGAGTCTATCCTAGAAAACGCACCTTTCTGCTCTTCAGTTCCATTTTCAATCATAGAGTTAAACAAGACAACAGTTATTCCTACAAACAGGCAATAAGTGGCCTTGTTTGGCCTTAACTGAAATTGCGTAGACAATTCGCAGACCAAATCAAGATAATCATTGAACTCTTCAAGATAATATTTACCGCTGAACGAAGCGGCTGTATCATCCGAAATCGGAGTTACCTTTGAGATAAGGACTTGCGTGAACCTCTGAACCAAAGCCGGGGCATTCAAAGTGCCTTCAAGTGAGGGAACTTTCAAACTCGGTGCATCTTCGCAGTATTCGATGATTTTTTTCCTAATTTCATTAGTATATTTCTCAATATAAGGCTGCATAGCATCTAATATTTCAGCCTTTTTGTTTTCGTCCTCTTGATCCAATGCCATATAATTACCTCTTAAAATCCTTCATTCTCAATCCACCTGTCAGTCCTAGCTTTAAGATCCGCAATATAGACTTTCATAGGTGTCGTTAACGAAAATGATTTTGCGATTTCGTTCATATTATTGTAAAGAAAGGCAGACCATTTATGAGGAACAGCTTTCATAACGGTTTTAACTACAACATAATCTGTCATCATAATTATAAGTTTATTAAGCCTAAATATCTTTTCTTCGTTGATTTGATTTTCTTCTTTAATCTGCTTTTTGCTAAGTTTTCCTTTGTAAATTATCATAATTGCTCCTAAATTATTTCTATATAGACAAACTCTGCATCAGAATCGTACATAGATAATTTGACGTGAAGGCCGGTCGAAGAGATATATTCTCTTAAATCGGTGAAATCAGAAAACTCTATGCACCATTTCTCCACGTTGACACGCATTGTCTCATGAGTAAGAATGTTCTTCTCAATAATCGGAAATAACCTTTTTTCCGCCCTTGGAACATTCGGATTGACTTCTTGTTTATCAAATAGGAATACCATTTTATTCTCCTTTCCTAAAAAGGCAAATCGTCATCGTCTGTAATTTCTTCTGACTTATGCTCCTGCCAGTCAAACAAAGGGTTATCAATTTGGTCGTTTAGGAATCTCTTTGAGCCCTGCTCAAAATATAAGCCTACGAATTGATCCATGACACCCAAATCTCGATTCTTGCAAATCTCAATGACATTTGCATAAGAACTAAGTGCGCCAACTTCTCTCGCCCCTAAATATTCTTTTGCGGTTGTTAGAAAGTCAGTGTTTACTCGGTGAACGATAAAGACATTGTGGGCGAGATTAGTCAAATCGGATGTTCCGCTAATATCGTATTTCCGAAGAAAGCCGATTGTCTTTCTCGGATGGCAGATTATATGAATATGGACATTGTTCTTTTCCGCAAATCTATTCAGCGACAATATGGTTTCCTTTTGATTTCCGTTTGTATCGAAATTATAATCCGACAAATCAAGAGCCATAAGGTTATCAAGGATAAATTGGTCTACTTTCTTCTCGTCCATGAGCTTCTGCATTTCCTCGATTAATTTAATTACAGAAGTTCCAACATCATTATTGTATATATATATCTTACCAGATAACCAATTATCTATCAACTGAACTATGTCTGTTCTAACGTAGAATGCGTTTGGATAATAGTCAGACGGAATTATATTTTGTCTCCCGGCTGACTGGAGCATAAGCCAGTTCTTAACCTGTTTTCCCGTCATTTCGCCGCTGAACATAGCGGTCTTGAATCCTTTTTGGGCAGCATTAAGAGCAATCATCGAAAGAATTGAGGATTTGCCAGATCCATTGCATCCGCTCCAAATTGAAAGCTCTCCAAGGTTGAAGCCGATGATTTTTTTGTCTAGTTCAGAGAATCCGCTTGGAATGGCGGTAATCTTTGAACGGTCGACATTTTCGATATCCTTAGTCTCGAACCATGGCACGATTTCCTTTTCAGGCTCTTTGTCTTCATGCTTAGCCTCGTCCTGTCTGACAACAGGAGCTGTTCCTCTGAATCTGTCGAAATTACGTTCTTTGGAATAGGCATCAGGTTCGAATTTAAGTCTGACGTCATGCCAAGTGTAGCCCTGACAATGAGCATGGAAGCATTTGTAGCCTATTGCCCCGTTTGACATCTGAAATATCATCGCATCAGGCGCTTCGTGAGCAGGATCGAAAACACAATGCTTCAATATATACTTAGTTCCTTTGGCGGAAACTTCTTTTCTCTCAATCTCAATATTATATTTATTGAGCCATGCTTCCAAATCAAAGCTGCCCTGATTGTAATTGTTTCGATAAGAAGGTGCGCTCTGTTCCGGAAGTTCATCGCAGACTTTTTTTAACAAATCAGACTTAGTAGGCTCGATTTTATCGGGGATATAGCAAATTCGGCTCTCCCTGTGCGGCCTTTCGTCAGATGATTTTCCCTTTTTTGCGATAGTTCCGTAAAGTTTCGTGATTCTAGCAGCATTAAAAACCGATGTGTCAACTTTTGCTCCGTCCATAGAGAACATAAAGTCAAGGGTTTCAAGAAATCTCTTCACAAGTTCGGTGTTTTCGACAGCGAACTTATCCGAGTTTGAAAGCTGAACCCTGTACATCAAATGATAGCCATTTCCGCTGTCGCAGATAACCGGCTTTGAAAAGCCAACGTCATTTAAATACTTATAAATGGAATCAATGACTGATTTAGCCATCTTCTTCTCTTCGTCAGTAGAAGATACTCCAGACGGCCTTTCCGGATCAACATCAATTAAAACCCAAGTCCTAGCCTCAATGTCTCCGTCTGACGTAGTATTTTTAGAAAGCTCCATTGAGTTGTATTGAAGCCTATCCTTACAAGCTTCCTTGATTTTGTTGAAAACAAAGTAAATCTGACAACTTTGATTATCATATCCCTTGATTTTATCAATAATTTCATCGGGATTATCGAAATATCCGGATAGGACTTTATTATCAGAGCGGATAATTCTGATTTCCGTAAGCCCATTGTCTTTAAAAATCTCAATGGACTTTCTAATTTCGCTGAAGTTCATTCTAATAGTTCTCCACGTTATCATCAGACTTCTTTTCAGCACTGAAATTCTGCGGAATGTTCTTTATGAGCGACCATCTCTCTCTTATGCACTTCTTTATAACTAAGTAGAAATTAGTATATTTGTTCTTGTTATTGTTGGACTCAACATATTCGTCAAGCTTGTCTATAACTTGGTCTGTGTAGTCAGAGCCATAGGCGGCGCATAGCTTCTGATACTGCCCCAAAGTCATCTTGATGCGCCTGTACTGCCCGTAAAGATGGCTTTCATCTTCGGGGCTATCGGCAGGAATGTCGTTTTCAGCCGTTTCTAGACCTTCTAGGGCGATTTCTCCGCCTTCGCCATAAAATACCTTATATCGCTCAATCTGCTCGTCTCGGAGCGTTTTTGAGGCTATTGCGGATATTACCTTATAAAGCCCGTCCTGGAACTTCGGCGATTTAGTCCAATTATACTTGTCCCAGTCCTTGACTAATATCTCGCCCGTTCCCTCGTCATAGTCAATCAACCCGAAGTTTTCCTTAAAGCCTTTAAGCATTGACTCATACGTTTCCTTTGTGAATGAAAGCTCGTTCATGGCAACCTGCTCGGAACAGCTGATAATCCCAGCGCAGTTGATATGCCCGTTTGTCAGAAGCCATAGCCAGAAGAACTTTGTGTCAGGGCAATTAAAAGCATTCATTTCGCCCTTCCAGATAACACGGTCTAAAATCTTGTAGTCCATTTTGCATTTCCTCTCTTTCCCTAAGCGGTAATATAAATGTATAACTTTGGTGCAAAATTGTCAATGGAAACCGCAATATAAACTCTGTTTCTTGAACATTTGTAAGAACAATAAAACATGTAGCTTAAAAGGTAACTCTCTCTCTTGCATCTCTTTCTTGTCTAAAATAATCTAAAAGGACGTTAGAATGTAAAGACTACAAAACTACTTAAGACAAGAATACGGAAATACTTAAGGATAAGGATAAGAATAAGTCTTTCATTAAGGGAAAACCTTTCTTTCTCAAAATATACGGGTATCGATAGGGGTATCCATAGGGGTATCGACTATTTTATTTAATATTTAATTAAAAAAGCACCGGATTTATTGTCCGATGCTGAATATGGTATAATATAGTTATGGAAGGCGAGGGAGTCCGACTCTCCCTTTGGCTCTGGAGCGGCCTTCCCGGTAATTCCAACACTTCACTCCGATAGCGGGAAGCGCAGCACTCTTAGCCTTTCTAGAAAGCTAGGAGTGCGTATGTCTCATCTGCTTGTGCAGAAGGGGAATGAGCCCGGCGAGTAGTCGGGCATTTTTTGTAAGGATATAATTAGTCAGATATTTCCGTTTTTAAGCAATTCTATCAGTCTCTTGGGGCATTCAGAGCGTGTTGTAAGAATAAACTCTGTTCCAAATATAGAATGGCACTTCTTTATCTTTCTAAGCAAGTCAGTTCCCGAAATCTTGGTTCTAGGGCTTTTCCAGTATGCTATGTCCTTCAGTTCCCTATAGATTGGCGCTTCCTCTATCAGAATTATTAGTTTGATTTTGGAAGCGTATGCCCTTCCGCACTCTCGGTAGAATCTTGCCAAATTAGTCTTTGGGGCATCCCCGTCTTTATTGACACCCTTTATTTTCCGCAAACTCAAATCGGAGCATAACTCCAGCAATGAGTTTTTGGTGTCAACGCTGATGTCCTGTTTGCCCTCGATCATATAGTCTCCGACTTCAAGCTTCCTTCTTATCAGCGTTATTCCATTCGTAGAGCAATAAATGCTTATGTTGTTATGCTTACCAACTTGATTTCTTGTATCTTCTATTAATACCATCAGAACGGCAGACCGGCATCATTTTCGGGAAGAGAAGGCGCTTCCTGTCCTGTGCTTACGGTCTTTGTCTTATCATTTGCTAAATGGCATTCAAACACAAAAAAGCCAAAGGATGACTTTTTAGTTGTCTTGTCATAACGGGCTGTAGCTCCCACTTTGTCAAGGCATAGCTTATCGCCTTCCGCAAACGGAACTTTAAGAGCGTTTCCAACGAAGTTGACACCTGTTGAAAAACTATCCTCATATTTTCCTGTTATTTTGTTCTTGCTTGAAACTGACACATTAACAAAAATAGACTTCTCCTTGCGTGAGTAAATTCTAAACACCTTGCAGTAGCATCCATTCTGAAACATATTACTTTCCCTCCTTTAATGCTTCAATTACATTTGACGAACTAGAATTTCCTTTATTTCCGCTGATGTCCTCGACTTCCTCTGTCGACATGAAGCCGATAGTAGCAGCCGGAATAAATGCTCTTGCGAAGAATGCCGATGCACGATACTTCATCATCTGTTCAGGCATCGTCCGCCATTTAGAGCCGTCTTTGCCATACCATCCTTCCGCTTTAGCCATTCCCATGGTGACAGGAGTGCCATAAAGCCATTTTCCCAAAATCTTATTGTAAGCAAGTACATAAAAGCCCCAATCATCTTTAGTTCTGTCATGAACAGGCTCTTTGTTTAAGTCGAATATTCCTGTTTCAGTTCCGACTTCTATGAATTGTGTCTTTTCAAGGAACGGGCAGTTATCGATCATGGCCTTATAGGCAGAACCCTTCCAAGTGAAAATACCTTTAACCATCTGGGAATTTTGCATTACGATAACCGGATCCAAGCCGGTCTGCTTGGCAATTCCAATGGCAAAAAGGCAGTTGTCCTTGTTATTATTGTATGACTGCGGAAGCATAGGCATCCGAGCCATAAAGGTAGCTACATCGTTATACTTAGTCAAAGTCGCATAATCAGAGAAAATGCTCTCTCTCCCAGTCGTGGTTGCGATTGAGAAATCGTGGTTTCCTTCTGACTTGACTTCCTTAGTCTCTTCTTTAGGCTGATTTTCGTTTTCCATTTTTCTAGTTCCTTTCTAACATATAATCAGGATAATTCAAATCTTGTATCTCGTTCTTTCCGGCATATCCATACCAATCGTTGTTTTTAAGGCATTCCTGATATATCCTAGCAAGTTCAATGAACCTGTACTTTCCTGCCTCAAAGACCGTATCTCCGCACGAAACCATATCTACAAGGTAAGGCTCGGCTTTTTCGATAAATATGAACACAAAACTGATTTTATCTTCAGAAATATGATATAGATAACTTAAAGCTTTTCTGTACATATAAGCCTGTAAGTCATAATATCTATCTCTGACATCATGGATAATGCTATGCAAGTCTCCGTTAGTGCAGGTCTTTAAGTCATTGCATATAATAGACTTTATAGATTTGTCATCGTTATAAATGATTTTAACGCTATCAGGTCTGACTTTGCATTTCAGCCCCGTGTCTTGGTCTACATAGTAGATAGACTTCTCGTTGCAGTTGTCAGACAGCGCCTTCTTTGCTAACTCATTGGAAAGCAGACTTTTTTCCATATCCTGCATTTTCAGAAAATCATCTTGGCTTATAATAGTCTTTCCGGCATTCTCAATTTCAAACTGAATGGATGCCGCTTTGCCCTCTTTGGTTCTTCTGTCAACATTTAACTGAATGGCATAGCTATTCTTGAAGTCTGATTTTTCAAGGATGTACTTGTGAAATGCGCTTCCGAATATAAGCGCAGGAGTAGCAGCGACTTCATTTTCCGTTCTCCACTTGTAATATGCCGGGCAGATTCCGATGTTTGCTAGGTCAGACCGAGAAATCCAGTCTTTCTTAGCCCTGTAATCTTCGCTTGGCTCTTCAACTGATATAGTATCTTCCATATTATCTTTCCTTTCTTTAATAATTATATCATTAATGTATAACTAATTCAACAAAAAAAGAGCAGAACTTAATCCTGCTCTTTTGGTCTTTCGACCGTGTTTGGGAAAGATAGATTTTAGACATCTTCAATATATATCAATGGCAAATATATGTCAATATGTTTTTTAAAAAAAGCAGGTATTTTTCAACCTGCTCCGATTTAAGAGACGTGCGGTGTCGACATCTGATCGAGGTCGAACTTCAGTTTCTTATATCGCTTCATCATTTCAGCGTGTTCTTCGTTCCAGATTTCAAGCATACCTTTTGGAACTTCCACTCCGCTCTTCTTCTTTGCTTCGATTATTGAGACCGCAGCATCGTGAAGATACATAGAATGAGCTAGTTCCTGTTTGGCTAATTCCTGATATTTCTTGGATAAATCAGGAAATTCCAGGGTGACCAATTCCGCTTCGTCAATATACCCTTCGGCATCGTCAAGTTCGCACTCGATTTTGTCGACTAAAGTTTTGATTACTTTCATAACGGGATGACATAGCAGAGAATAGGAAGGTTGAATGCGGAGAACCAATAGGTGGTCGTGGTGGTTGTCGTAGCAGTTTCCGAAGTGCCTGATGCACTGGAAGTGGTGCTAGAGCCTATTCCGCCAACGATATTGTATCTCGGATTGAAGTAAGTCTTGCTGGAATTGACGGGAAGTTCAGAGGCTGTAGCAGCCATGCCGAACTTGTCCTTGACCTGTATCTGGGCAGTGCCGATTGTGAGCCAAACCGAAGAGGTTGAGGTTAGGCCACTGGGAACAGCGACACCCGGAGCAAATCTAATGACGAACTGCGACTGATTGGCGATGGTGGGTGAGCCATTGACAACCAAGTTGAGTTTCCCGGAATTGAACGTTGCAGATGTGATGAAATAAATAGGATTGAATGTTGCCATTTTGCAACTCCTTTATTTAAGATAAGTTTCACCCAAGGTCTGCCGAGCCAAGGGGATTTTTCAATGTTATTTTAAAAACAGAATTAATTAGTTATAAGAATAATAACCATTAGTGCCGTAAGGAGAACTCACGATGTAAGACGGAGTCGGATAAGGTCTCAAAGCACCAATCAGGGTATTAGTCTGGTTCTGGGTGGCAAGAGTGTCAAGGGCGATGTTAAGCTCATTTCTAAGCGAAGCAATCGTATTGGCATTGATTAAATCTCTAGTCATCTGACCATCAGACTGAATTTCCTGTTTTATATCACCAATTATGTTATCGCAGAAGCTCTTTATCTTCTGCTTCACTATATCACTATAGTGTTCAGACTATATCTTCACCCTATTTCTAGGGGTTCGGTACTCGTGGGGAAATTATATTCCATATTTTGGGTTTCATTCCCTAGTCGTTGAGCCTTCATTGCTTTTTGAGGCAATGCTTGGTTGCTGATTGACTTTGATTACTCTTTTTTCTTTATAATGTCCTAATTTAGCCCATAAGCATACTGCGCTTTTAGTCACACCATACTTTTCTGCGGCTTTTTCAAGACATTCAAATCTTTCATCTCCAATGATATATATTTTACGATGTTTCAATCCAACTTTTGAAGCTATGATCTTATTTTTCATAGGATTGCAATTAGACATTCTTTCACGTTGCTTATAAGATTTCATGCAATTATTCACAGAATATAATTCTCTTTTTTCATCTGTCCACGATTTGGTTTCTCCTCCGAATCCGCCATTGTAGATGTTGCAACAAGCCTGACCTTTTTCTTTAAGATATTTAACTCGGTCAAATTCGCCTTTAAATGCTTCATCTTCAGTTTCAAATTCTTTGAATATTCTGCTTTCGCAATCAAATCGCTTAATCATTTCGGAGAAAAGATAATTGTGCTTTTTACATAAATATCTTCTTTTGCAACCTTTTCCTACATAAATAACTTCATTAGTTGCTTTGATATACCATTCATATACATAGAAATTATTGATTTGTTTCATATAGCATAATCTTAATGCTTAATTAAGTATTATGCAAGAGCCAAAGTGTTTCCAGCAATTAGCCGAATATCAGGTTTTTTGAACCAGCGTAAGATTTTTCTTACGGTTGCCTTGAATTTTGTCAAGCAACATTGCGCCATCTGGTACTGGCTGTCCTTAAAGCCCAAGAGGGTTTTATAGGAAGAGTCCATAGTGGCTAACTGCGCCTCATATCCCTGTGCGATTACCGCTTTGGAATTTTCATTCGCAGTCGTAGCAGCCTGCTGTGCATAGATGGTCGCAGCGCTGGTGGAATTGCCGCCATTGCCGAACAGACCATTTCCGCCGGAGAAGCCAAGGAAGAACAGGAAGATTAAGATGATCCAGCCCCAAGCTCCGAAGCCCGAAGTTTCAGTGTCCATAGTTTATTTCCTTTCTAGTTTTATACGACCACGGCATTTGAAGCCGCATTAAAACCAACCTTTGAATTTCGACAGATTAACAGATTCCGGCACTTTAGGCTCGACAGTCTGCGACTCGATTTTATTTATTTCCGCTTCGGGGATATTCACACCGAAGATATGAGCCTGTCTCTGAACCTGATGAAGCTGGTCTTTTGAAATCTCGCCTTTGCGGTACATTTCAGAAAGAGCTTCTGACGGATCTTTTCCGGAATCCTTTAAAGCCATCAGTTTCTTATAGCCGTCAGGATTTACTGATTTCAGTCTGTTTAGGAGCATTTCCTGAATTGACATTGTTATGCCCTCCCTCTAGCTTTGAAAGTCTGCCATCGAACCCGTCCAATTTCGAATTGATTTTCTCCAGCAAGTCTTTTAAGCCGTTTTGAGGCGCTTCTTCCTTCGCATTGGTATTTACACTAGGCTCTTCAACTTTCGCCTGTGTAGGCTTATCTTCCACGTTGTCTAATGGATTAAGAGCAAAGCCCTTGATATATTCCTGTCCGTTGTCAAAACGCTTGGAATAAAGTTTCCCGTTTGTCTGGTCGATTATGATTACAGGCTTTCCGTCTGACGGTGCCTGAATGTTCTTCACTTCATCATAGGAATCGACTTTCACATAGGAGCCGGAATTAGTCTGAAGCTTCTGCTGGGATTGAGCCTGCTGATAATAGTTGTTGTACTGATTAAGCTGCTCCCCCATTTGCTTGGAAATTTCTTCCTTATATTGTTCTGGAGTTTTGAGCGGCTGCCCTTGCATAGGCATTCCCTGCATAGGCATATTCTGCATCGGAACAGGAGATGGCTGCCTAAGTTGCTGCAAACGTGGATCAAGCGGTGCCTGGTAAGGGTTGAAACCGCCTGGAAAATAAGGATTATATTGACCGTATCTTGCCATAATTATTTGCCTCCGCCTTCAAGGAATCCGAACAAAGCATCTACTGCGCCGCCCATTGAGCCTATTTCTTTGACTATAGTCTTAGGCTCTATAGGCTTCGGCTTTTCTTTCATAAAGTCTAAAAAGGCAAGTTGTTCCTGCGTTGGCTTTCCGGTTTCTGCGATTTCCGAATAGACTTTTGTAAGTGCGGCTATTTTCGCTATCCGCATTTCATCTTCTTTTGCATCGCCCATGATATTTTTGTCTCCTCGAATAAAATATCTCATAAAAAAAGCACAGAATATCCTGTGCAATTCAGAATTGATATTTATTCTATGGTGAACTATCTGAAAGACTTAATTACTTTTGATATTTTCTTGCATACCCATCTTGGGCTGATATTGTTCTTGGCGGCTATATAGTCTATCTTCTGCTTCTCCATATAGTCGGTGATTATGGAAATGTCATCGTCAGAGAACCCTTTGGCTTTCATAACTCCCCAAATATGCCGCTTAGTTATGTTTCCCTTGAAAATGGAATACAATACAGCGAAATCATCGGGCTTTGAAGCCTTGCGGTATAGACGGAGGTCTCTAAGTTCCCAATAGAGCCTTAAAAACAGAGCGAAAAGAGAGCCATAGCATAGTGAGAATATAATAGATGTCTTAATGTCAGGAACAAGATAAGATAAGCCTATGAATGACAATGCGCCTATTGTTATGCACCTAGTCTCGCTCTTGAAATGGAGAGACTTTTTGAAGCCGAGTATAAGCCTTACCATTGTGAAGCTCACAAACACTAGTGCGAACTCCGCTTCCTTGCCGAATAGCCAAGGAACAAACGCAATGCAGACTAGAGCGACAGTCTGTTCGACCGCCGCCCTAATCTTAATCAGCCTAATCTTTCTTATCGTCTGTGGATTCAGACTCTGCAATGGCATCGGCGATTTCTTCGTCAATGTCTGGGAAGAACCATAAGCATCCCGGTTCGTTG